>Ga0209692_10000944_pt1 | contig 47166 bp, 40 predicted proteins | sample tdDd472_FD_187129 | JGI IMG/M metagenome (GOLD analysis project Ga0209692, IMG submission 187129) | Marine sediment microbial communities from the Atlantic coast under amendment with organic carbon and nitrate - tdDd47.2 (SPAdes)... | ecosystem: Environmental > Aquatic > Marine > Coastal >... | reverse complement strand
GATAAAGAAATAGCTATGCATGAATTCGGTATAGAGGTGGTTAATGAATTACCAGAGGGTGAATTTAATGCTGCTATTATGGCTGTTGCTCATAACGAATTTGATTCAATTGATATGCTTTCACTGTTAAAGGAGAATCATGTGATTTATGATGTAAAGGGAAGATTAGATAAGAATTTAGTTGATAGCAGACTGTAATTATGATGAGATTGATATCTAAAATAGTATTACTACCATTTTTGGTCGTATATTATAAGTTTACCCGAGGTATTAAAATTTCCTTTTTTACTATTCTTAGCAAAAAGACGAGATTTGAAGGTAATAACAAGGTTTGCCGTGGCTCGTTTGTAAGTGATTCTGTTTTAGGTTATGGATCTTATGTGGGGGCAAACTGTTTTTTATCTAAAGTTAATATTGGACGTTTTTGTTCAATTGGCTCAAATGTGAAAGTAATAAGTTCTATGCACCCCACTTCTAAGTTTGTTTCGACTCATCCATCTTTTTATTCTAATGCCAAACAAGCAGGTTTTACATATGTGAATCAAAATATTTTTGAAGAGCATGTATATGCCGATGCTAACAGGAGCTTTGCTGTTGAGATTGAAAGTGATGTTTGGATTGGATCTGATGTTACTATTTTAGGAGGTTGCAGGATTGGTAATGGCGCTGTTATTGCAACTGGAGCTGTAGTTACAAAAGATGTAGAATCTTATCAAATAGTTGGCGGTGTGCCTGCGAAAGAGGTTAAAAAGCGTTTTACTGATGAGGATATAAAGTTTTTGTTGGATTTAAGGTGGTGGGAGAAGGATTTATCTTGGATAAGTGAAAACGCCGCATATTTTAAAGATCTGGAATTATTAAAAGCAAAGTTCAGTAAATAATGAAGATTTGTCATATAGCTATTGCTTGCTTTTACATTGAAGGCTGGGCATATCAGGAAAATATATTACCGAAATATCATAAAAAGTTAGGTTATGATGTTGATATAATTACAACTCGCTACACAAAGGATAAAAACAATAGACCGGGATTAAGAGATGCTGGAAGTTATACAAATGATTCAGGGATTAATGTAGAAGTATTAGACTATGATACTGATAACATCTTTTATAAACTAAAAAAGGTTAGAAAAGTCAAAGGGCTTTATGATAGGTTAATTGACGCTAAGCCTGAAATTGTATTTGTTCATGGCTGTCAGTTTTTTAATACCTCAGATATTATTAGGTACAAAAAGGAGTTTCCTGAGGTAAAAATTTATGTAGATCAACATGGGGATTATTATAATATGCCGATTACCGGTATAAAGAATTTTATACTACAGAAAGTTGTCTTTAGATTTATTGCTAAGAGATTATCGAAGTACGTAGAAAAATTCTGGGGAGTAACTCCGTGGAGGGTTGATTACCTAAGAAATGTTTATGGATTACCAGCACATAAATTAGATTTGTTGGTTATGGGAGGCGAAAGTGATATTATTGATTCTGTAAGGAAAGACCTGAATATTGAGCAAAGGAGACAGTCTTATAATCTAGATATTAATGATTTTGTCATTGTTACAGGTGGGAAAATTGATAAAGTAAAAAATATAGATAGGCTTTTAAGGGCTTTTGAAAGTCTGAATATAGATAGGCTTAAATTGTTAATATTTGGTTCTATAACAAAAGAATGTGAAGAAGAGTTATCAGGAATGATTAAATGCAATTCTAATATAAATTTTTTAGGTTGGAAGAGTAGTAAAGAAATCACTGAAATGTTCTTGTTATCTGATTTAGCTGTTTTTCCTGGTACGCATTCAGTTTTATGGGAACAGGCAGTAGCTTGTGGTATTCCTTTACTAGTGAAGTCTTGGCAAGGAATGAGACATGTGGATGTAGGAGGAAACTGTACTTTTTTGGAAAATGCATCTGAGGAAGAAATTACAGATAAGTTGAAAATTATCGTTTCTGATATGAAGCTGCACGGTAAAATGAAGGATGTAGCTATGGACAAGGGGATCCATGATTTTTCGTATTATACGATTGCTAAAAAGTCTATTGAAATAAGTTAATAAATGAGTATTTTAAAGAAGATCATAAGTGTTAAAAGTTTTCATTTAAGTGTTTATATGTTGGCTTCATTAGGACCAATGGTGGTTAGTGTTTTGCTAAATCCATTGTTTGCCATTAACATGTCGCCAAAAGATTATGCCATTTGTGGTTATTATAACTCTTTTAATCCAATTTTTTTACCGCTTATTAACTTTCTATTTGTTAGATATTATTTAAAAAGATATTTCGAAGTAGATGAGAGTGAGAGAAAACGAATTAAGGCTACGGTTTATCAGCTATCTTTAATTGTTTCATTTGGACTATTGATTGTAGCATTAGTATCAGAATTAATATATATGAAATATTTTAATTCGAATTCTGAATTGCCTTTCTTGCCATATTCTATTTTAGCATTAGTTCCATGTTATTTTCAATCAATTTATATTCTGGAATTAAATGAATTAAGAATGTCTTCCAAAAGTGTAGGCTATTTGAAAATTAATTGGTTGAGTGCTTTTTCGGCACTACTTTTATCTTTACTCTTTGTTGTGATTTTCAAATGGGGTGCCATGGGAAAGCTGTTAGGAGTTGCAGTTGCTTCGGCATTCATATTTTTATATTTATTATTGAAAAATAAAGACTTATTAAAAATTAAACTTGATAGAAGTTTGGTTAAGTGTATAGTTCTTTTTTGTTTACCTATTGTAATTGCTGATATGCTTGAATTCTTTTCAAAAGGATTTGACAAAGTTTTTTTAGAGAGGATTGTTGATCCTGATCAACTTGGGTATTATACTGTTGGATTTTCAATTGCTGGTTTGTTAAGTGTTTTTTCTAAAGCTATCAGTGATACGTTTGCTCCGGATATTTATGAAGCTGTAGCGAAAAGAGACCTAAGTAAGGGAATGAAGTATGGAGGCTTCCAAGTTGCTTTAATAGCAGTAATTGTACTATTATTTATTTTATTCCTTCCTTTTATTATTGATATTTTGACAGCTGGGCGATATGTTAAGTCAACAAAATTTGCTATGATAATTTCGTTGTCATCAATTACCTCAGGAATCTATTTTTTAATCAATAATGTAATGATTGCCTTGGGGAAAACAAAAACAGTTTTATCAACTAAACTAATAGGTTCTGGTTTTTGTGTGTTAATGTACTATTTTCTAATAAAAGAGTGGGGAACAATCGGAGCTTCTTGGGGGATTGTCTTAAGTTATCTAATTTTGTCAATTTCTAATTTTGCGTGCTATTTTATTGGGGAACGAATAATCTTGGGGAAAAACTATGAAGTTAATTATAAACGCAGATGATTTAGGTCTAAGTTCGAAAGTTAATAATGCTATTGGAAATGCTGTTAGCAAGAGTTACATAACCTCTGCAACGATTCTGGCGAACTCTGAGCATTGGGATGAAGTAATTGATATTGCCCAAACAGGTAAGATTTCTTGTGGAGTTCACCTAAATTTATCAGAAGGAAAATCACTAACAAATTCAGATCTTTTAAGAGAATACGGAATTATTAATAGCGATGGTGAATTTAAAAAGAATTTTAACTTTACCAGAGACATGAATAGTAACCTTTTAAATGCACTTTATCTTGAATTAAAAGAGCAAATTTCATTTGTACAATGTAAAATTGGAAATATTTCGCATTTAGATGGGCATCATCATTGTCATACATGGTTGGGAATAGAGGATATAGTTGAATCTTTATTGTCTGAATTTGAAATTAAATCAATTCGAAATATCTATTCTTGGCCTGTAATTAACCCTATTCAATGGCTTAGGGTTAATAATAAATTTAAGAAAACATTACATGGTAAAATAAAATCTAAGTATTTCACCTCTTATGAGAATGCTATTAATAAAATAAGTAGCTTCAGGGTGTATCATGAATTAATGTTAAAAAATGAAGTCGTTGAATTAATGTGCCATCCTGGCCACGATAGATATGCAAAGGAATTAGATTTAATAAAAAGTAATCAAATTGGTAAAAAACTAAATGTTAATATGGAAATGATAAATTATCTTGACTTATGAGATTCTTTAAGTTGTATCATTTATCTGTGAATTCTATTTTATCAGTAGAATTTTCGTTCATAGTTTTTTTGATTGCTAACCTGTGTTCTTTCAATACTAAGTTCAGTACAGTATTGTATGCTGTTTCTTTGATAATATTTTTAACCGCTACAAAAATCACTAAAGTAACTAAAGGATGGTTGATTTTGTTATTGTTTTGTTTCTCTTATGTTTTTTTTAGTATTGGTTTCAATGGACAATCGTTGTTCAATTTAAGATACTTGTTTTTCATACCTTATGCATTCCAGTTGGGAGTGTATATAGCTAGTCTCTCAAAGAAGGAAATTCATCATGTTTCAACCTTAATTTTGTTGTCGCTATCGTTACTTTTTATAAGTTTTTATGACGTTGTAGTGGATACGATAGAGGTTGGTATAATTAATAAAAATAGAATATTTGAGAATAATGATTCTACTAATATTTTAGCGACAGCAATAGGTGTTACTAAATCATTGAGCATAGGACTTGGTGTTGGTGTTCTTTTTGCGTTTCGAAATTATATTGTAAGTAAACGAGAAAAGGTAATTGTAATTGGAGCATTAACCTATGCTTTATTTGTGAATATTCATTTGCTAAATAGAACTGGTTTAGTCATTTTCTTTTTAATCTTTCTGTTTTTATTTGTGAAAAATCTTAAGGCTAAATCTTTAATATTCTTATCTATTCTAGTCGTAATTTTAATGCTATCATATGTGAAATTTAGCAATAGCGATGGTATAACAGAAGTTGTGGATGCGTATTTGAATAGAGCAAGTAAGGGTGATCAATTAAACGGAAGAGGAGCATTGTGGTCTAAATCATTGAATCATTTAATAACGGATGTTGGAGGTTGGTATTTTAACTATGCTGGTGAAAAGAATAGGTTTGCCCATAACTTATGGTTGGATGTTGCTAGATGCTCCGGTATTATTTCATTCGCTTTATTTCTAATATTTACTATTACATCCGGAATAGATTTCCTTAGGGTTATAATTTCTAAAAATATTACAAAATCATTTAAAACAATTCTTTGGGCAGTATATTTATCTATAATACTGCAATGTAATGTGGAGCCAGTGTTAGAGGCCTCATTGGGGTACTTTCTTACTATCATATTCATTTTCGGAATGGTGCATAAAATTAATAGAATGTCATATGAGTAAAGTTGAACAAGAGAAAATATTATATATAGGAGGGTTTGAGCTTCCAGATAAGAATGCTGCTGCTCATCGTGTATTGGCAAATGGTAAAATTTTGGATAATCTAGGTTATGAAGTTATTTATTTAGGGGTATCGCATGAAAATGAATGTAGTGATAATGTTGTTAGTACCTCAAGAAAAGTGAAATATGGCCTGGATTATAGATATAAATATCCTATTGGTAAAATTAATTGGCTGAAATATATCATGAAAATAGGTCATATTATAGAACTTATAGAGATACATAAAGTTAAGGTAGTGATTGCTTATAATTATCCTGCTATTGCCTTGCATAGGCTACATTTGTATTGTAAAAAGAATGATATAAAATTAGTTTCTGATTGCACAGAATGGTATGTTCCTGTTGGTGATTTTATTTTTCGGATTATCAAGGGACTAGATACCTACCTCAGGATGAGAGTCGTGCAGCCCAGATTAGATGGGATGATTGCAATTAGTAAATTCCTATTTGATTTTTATTATCCAAAGCAAAGTAATTTGATATTGGTGCCTCCATTGGTTGACTTGTCTGATTCTAAATGGCATGTTAATGTGGAGAAAAATGATAACAAACAACTTCAATTTTTATATGCAGGTTCCCCTGGAGGAAAAACAAAAGATCACTTAGGGATGATTATATCTAGTCTAATTCTACTTCATGAGAAAAAAGGTAGAGATTTCTGTTTAGATATTATTGGAATAACAAAAGAACAGTATAACGAGATTTGGTGTGACCATCCGATAAATTCCTCATTAAACGATAAAATTAAATTTCATGGTAAGCTATCAAATGGTTCTGTAATTAAAAAATTGAAAAAAGTAGATTTTTCGATTTTTATTAGAGAAGATAATCTGGTTACAAGAGCTGGTTTTCCAACAAAATTCGTTGAATCAATTTCTGCGGGTATTCCTGTTTTGACAAATAGTTCAAGTAATGTTAAAGATTATTTGGAGGAAGGAGTAAATGGATTTTTATTAGATATTTCAAGTACAGAAATATTGGCAGAATCATTAGATGAGGTCTTTAATACCAATGGTATAGATATAAATAATATGAAGCTGAATTGTATGCAGGATAAACAATTTGATTGCAATAATTACAGTGAAGATTTTGCAAAGTTAATGTCTAGTTTTAAAAACAAGTAATCTTTCACTTTTAGTGACCTCATACGATTTTTAGACTATTATGAAATATATTATATGTCATGTAACGGTATCGTACTGTAATGCAACTTGCTTTAGCTGGTTGATGTAAATTAAGATGGTTTTTTAGTTGTAGCATATGGTTTGCTTAATAGGCTTAATATTAGGAATATATGTTATTTGATTCAAAGGAATTTACAATTAGGCAAATAGTGAAATGAAAAAAAGAAAGATAATAAGAATAGTGACTATCCCTAAATCTTTTGATTTATTTAAAGGGCAAATGAATTTTATGAAAGATTCATTTGATTTTGTAGGAGTCTCATCTAGTGGAGATAATATTCCTATAGTAGAAGAAAGAGAGGGAATAAAGGTAAAGAGTATTCAATTAACTCGAACAATATCTCCAATTAAGGACTTTTTAGCATTGCTAAAATTAGTTGCTTTGCTTCGAAAGGAAAAGCCAGATATAGTACATACTCATACGCCTAAGGCTGGAACAATTGGAATGTTAGCTGCTTATTTGTCTGGAATAAAGCATCGAGTACATACAGTTGCAGGTATGCCTCTAATGGAAGTTAAAGGGCTGAAAAGATTGTTGTTAGATAATGTTGAAAAAATAACTTATGCTTGTGCAACTCTAGTGTTGCCTAATTCAGAGAATCTTAAAAAATTCATATTAACAAACAATTATGTTGGTGCCAATAAATTGAATGTTATTGGAAATGGAAGTACAAATGGTATTGATACTGATTTTTTTTCAAAGGAAAATATAAGTGAGAATATTATTTTAGAAATACGAAATAAATACAAAATTTCAGAAAATGATTTTGTTTTTCTTTCAGTAGGTCGAATAGTTAAAGATAAAGGGATAGTCGAATTAGTTAAAGCATTTAAGAAATTTAATAATTTGTATCCAAATTCTAAGTTGCTTATGCTTGGTAATTTTGAAAAAGAGTTAGATCCATTGCCAGGGGAAATAGAAAATGAAATTAATAATAATGCAAGTATTGTTTATTGTGGTTATCAAAATGATGTTAGGTCATTTTTTGTGTTAAGTGATATATTTGTATTTCCAAGCTATAGAGAAGGATTTCCTAATGTTGTGATGCAAGCCGGAAGTATGGGGATTCCTAGTATTGTTACAAATATTAACGGCTCTAATGAAATTATTAAAGATGGAGTAAACGGTTATATAGTTCCAGTAAAGAAAGTTGAAGATATATACGAAAAAATGGAAGTCTTTTATAATGATAAAGAAACATTAGAGTATATGAAAGACCGATGCAGATATCAGATACTAAGTAGATATGAACAAAAAAATGTTTGGAATGATATGTTGAAAATGTATAAAGAGTTGTAGTATTATGTATAGAATGTTTTTGAAAAGAATTTCTGATTTTATTTTCGCGCTAATTGGGTTGATATTGCTAAGTCCTGTGATTGTTATTGCGACATTTGCTTTGATTCTTGCGAATAAAGGAACGCCTTTTTTCTTTCAAGCTCGTCCAGGAAAAGGTGAAAAGGTATTTAAGATTATTAAATTTAAAACCATGAACGATAAAACTGATGATAATGGACGTCTTCTACCGGATTCAGAAAGATTAACTCGAATTGGTGAGTTTTTAAGAAAGACATCTATAGATGAGTTGCCACAGTTGGTTAATGTTCTTATAGGTGATATGAGTTTTATAGGACCACGTCCTCTACTTGTTGAATACTTACCTTTTTATAGGGGAAAAGAAAAATTAAGGCATTCTGTAAGACCTGGTATTACAGGATTGGCTCAAGTAACAGGTCGAAATATACTATCATGGGATGAAAAGTTAGCATTAGATGTTAAATATGTAGAATCTTATTCTTTAATTAATGACATTCACTTGTATTGGAAAACATTCATGAAAGTTTTGAAGCAAGATGATATTGAAGTTATTCCTTCAAGGATCGGTACTAGATTAGATATTGAAAGAAAGGGAAACGTTGATTTAAAGTAAGGTATTATACTTGTAAGGTTTAAAAGTTGAAAAAATGAAAAATAAGGTTTTAGTATCGGCTATTGGAGGGCCAACGGGATTAGGAATAATAAAGGCTTTATGCTCAGACGATGACGTCTTTGTAATAGGATTAGATATGGATTCATTTTGTCCTGTTAAAAAATATGTAGATAAATTCATTACTTGTCCAGCTATTAATGATTCGAACTACATAGATTTTGTTAATAAACTTATAAGGGAAAATGGAGTAGATTTGTACTTTCCAACTCTTCAACCTGAGTTGATGCATATTGAAAAAATTTGCTGCTCAGTTGCATCTCCTCAAAAGTCCCTAATTGATTTAACTCTTGATAAAGTCAAACTTTACAAATATTTACAATCTGAAAATTTTGAGTCAATAATTCCAGATTACGTGGTGATTAATTGTTACGAGGATCTTAGAATGTTTTATGACAAATATAAGCTCCTTAAACGTCCAATATGTCTTAAAGAGGTTAATGGGCATGGAGGTGTCGGGTTTAAAATTATCGATACTCCTACAAATGTTGCTTCCAGCTTCTTAAAAGGTCAATCTAGCAATAGACATACACTAAAAGCTATAGAAGAAATATTTAATGGTTTGGGTTTGAGTAAGGATAGTCTTATGGGCTGCGAATATTTGGATGGAGAGGAGTTTAGTATTGATGTTGTTGCGCAGGAAGGAACTGTAAAAGCTATTGTAACTCGTAGAAGAAATAGGGTAAGTAATGGTATTGTTCTCGAGGGAGAAGTTATAGAAAATTTGGAACTCATCAGAATTGTTGAAAAAATCGCTTTAATGATTGGTTTGCATGGTTTTTCGAATATTCAATTTAGGTATCATGAAGGTAAACCGAAATTAATAGACTTTAACCCTAGGTTTTGTGGTAGTCAACTTATAAGTTTTGGAGCAGGTATAAACTTTCCACGCATGGTTATAGATCTATTGAAAGGTGTTGAATTGCCTAAGTTAGAAGTGAAGTGGGGGATGAGGTCTAAAAGATATTGGGAAATGGAATTTTGCTATGAAGATTAAAGCTATTGGGTTTGATTTAGATAATACTCTATATGATGAGCAACTGTATATTGATCAGGCTTATATGGCAATTGCATTAAAAATTGAAAATGATTTTAGATTAAATAGAGAAATTGTTTTTGAGGCCTTCAGTAATATTCGGAATAAGAAGGGAGATAAAAACCTTTTTCAAGATTTTTTTCACGAATTCGGAATTAATTGCACAAGGGAGTATATACTCGATGAACTTGTTCCGCTATATCATTCGGTTGATTTCAAAGTTGAACTTTATCCTAATGTAGTAAAGATCCTTTTACTGTTGAAAGAAGCGGGTATAAAGCTCGGAATGGTTACAAATGGTGGGAAAAAGACACAACAAAATAAGATTAATTTACTTAATATTGATCATTTGTTTGATACTATTATTATTACTGGAGAGTATTTTGCCAAGGAGAATTGGAAACCTTCTGAACTACCATTTAAAATGTTTTGTGATAATTTAAATGTAAAACCATCTGAAAGTTTATTTATTGGCGATAGTATAAAAAATGATATGCAGGGAGCATTAAATTCTGGTTTGCATTTCCTTTTAGTAAAGAAAGAATGTATAGATTACGATATGATTTATGAAAAAATCCTGGATAAATACTTGTAAAACAATAGTGAATAAGGAAATTAATGTTTTTCGAGATGATTTGTTTCCCTTTTTTGGAGGTGGAAATAAAGGTCGGAAAATGTTCTATATAGAAAAAGATATAGAGGAGAACGAATGTAACGCACTTGTAACTACTGGAGGTATACAATCAAATCATTGTAGAGCTACAGCTATGATGGCAGCAGCGAACTCATGGAAATGTACTATTATTTACCATGGAGATAAATCTCGGTTCTATACTGAAAAAGGGAATGCTCAAATAGTTCGCAACCTAGATGTAGATGTTAAGTTTGTAGAATCTACAGAAATAGGTTCTGCGATGGACGATGCTATGGAGAATTATCGTATTAATGGCTTTAATCCTTATTATATATATGGAGGAGGTCATAACATTGCTGGTGGATTAGCTTATGTTGATGCAATAAGAGAATTAAAGGAAGAGTGTGAAGATCTTAACTGGAAACCAAAGTATATATTCGTAGCTAGTGGAACAGGCTCTACACAAGGTGGAATACTAGCAGGTTTGGAGTTAATAGGCTGGCAGGATGTAAAAGTTATTGGCATTTCAGTTGCACGAAAAAATCCAAGAGGGAAGGTTGTTGTAGAGGAATTTTATCAAGTATTAAGAAAAAAATTAGACCTAAATTCAACAGAACTTGAGGTAGTTTTTGATGATAACTATCTACATGGAGGGTATGAAAGTACAGATGATTTATCAATGAAGATTGTAGATGATTTCTCCGCTAGAACTGGATTGTTATTTGATAATACATATTCTGGTAAAGCCATTATAGGAATGTTGGATTATTTGGAAAGAAATAATAAAATAAATGACATTTTGTTTTGGCACACAGGAGGGATTTTTAATTTAATGGCGTAAAATATGAATATTTTATTTACTTGTGCTGGTAGACGTAACTACCTAATTAATTACTTCAAAGAAGTAGTCGGAGAAAATGATGGAATTTTTGCTGCGGATATGCAAAAATCTGCCCCTGCAATGGTTGAAGCCAATAAATGCTTTATAGTTCCTTCAATTTATGATAATAATTACATTGAATGTTTAGCAAAAATTATTAGAGAAAATAAGATAGATGCGCTTATCTCTTTAAATGACTTAGAATTGCCAATATTAGCAAGTTCTAGAGAGTCACTAGAACAGCTGGGCGTAAAGTTGGTTGTTTCTAGTAATGAGGTTATTGATATTTGTTTTGATAAATGGAAGACGAATGATTTTCTTGGAAAAATTGGCTTAAACTATCCAAAAACTTATTTAAGTCTAGAAGACGCTTTATCTGCAATAGATATGGGTCAACTTAACTTCCCAGTTGTTGTAAAGCCAAGGTGGGGTAGTGCCTCTATAGGAATTGAATTTCCTAAAGACCGGGAGGAATTAAAGTTGTCTTATCAATTACAAAATCATAAATTATCCAAAACAATTTTAGCCGAAGCAAGTACTAGTGATATTAATCACGCTATTCTTATTCAGGAGAAAATAGAAGGGAAAGAATTTGGCGTGGATATTGTAAATGATTTTGAATGTAATAATGCTTGTGTGATAGTCAAAGAAAAGTTGGCGATGAGGGCAGGAGAAACAGATAAAGCAGTTACTAGAGATAATTCTACAATTCAAGCCATTGGACGAAAGATAGGTGCAGAACTCAAACATATTGGTAATGTTGATTGTGATATATTAGAAAGAGATGGGGAGTACTTTGTATTAGAATTTAATCCTCGATTTGGTGGAGGCTATCCTTTTTCACATGAAGCAGGTGCTAATATACCTAAAGCTTATATTGCATGGTTAAAGGGTAAGATAGCTGATCAATCTTGTTTCGAAGTTGAATTTGATAAAGCTTTTTCGAAATGTGATCGATTAATTGATATTGAGGCATAGAAGTAAAAAGTTAGTTACATCTGATAAGATTATAAAATTACTATTTAATAGGATATGAACTCAAAAATATGGCTCTCCTCTCCACACATGGGAGGAAACGAAATGAAGTACGTTCAGGAAGCGTACGATACGAATTGGGTAGCTCCATTAGGACCCAATGTAAATGGATTTGAAGAAGATCTTCAAGACTATACAGGAGTTGCTCATGCTTCTGCATTAAGTGCAGGAACTGCGGCAATTCACCTTTCCTTAATTTTATTGGGCGTAAAAGCAGGTGATGAAGTAATTGCTTCTTCTTTTACTTTTTCGGCAACAGTAAATCCAATTACCTATGTTGGAGCAACTCCAATTTTGGTAGATTCTGAGCAGGATACCTGGAACATGTGTCCGGAGCAGTTGGAAAAAGCCATTCAAGATCGTATTACAAAAGGGAATAAGCCTAAAGCTATCATTTCTGTATATCTTTATGGTATGCCTGCTAAAATTGAAGAAATTTTAGCGGTGGCAAACAAATATGATATTCCTTTGATTGAAGATGCTGCAGAGGCATTGGGGAGCAAGTACAAAGGGAAAGCTATGGGTACCTTTGGAAAATTTGGAATCCTTTCTTTCAATGGGAATAAAATTATCACCACTTCAGGTGGTGGAGCACTAATTTCTGATGATCAGGAAATGATTGCAAAATCACGTTTTTTGGCTACTCAGGCGAGAGACAATGCACCGCACTATCAGCACTCCCATGTGGGTTACAATTACCGTATGAGTAACATTGTTGCTGGTATTGGTCGAGGACAAATGGAGGTGTTGGATGAAAGAGTTGCTCAGCGTCGTGCAAACTTTACATTCTACAAAGAATTGTTTGCAAATATTGAGGGAGTAAATCTTTTGGAAGAACCCAATGAGGATTATTTCTCCAACTATTGGTTGACTTCGATTTTGGTAGATCCAGAGAAAACAAATGGTGTTACAAGAGAAGACATTCGTTTGGAATTGGAGAAGGATAATATTGAGTGTCGTCCTCTTTGGAAGCCAATGCATATGCAACCTGTATTTGCGGATTGTCCTTACTATGGAAATGGAACTTCAGAAAAATTGTTCGAAGACGGATTGTGCTTGCCTTCCGGATCTAACATGACAAATGAAGAACGAGAGAGAATCAAAAAAGCAATTTTAGCTATTTTTAAAAATAAAAAATAAAAACTTTTGGTGTACCATCCCACAATTAGATTTCTTTTTGTGGGACCAAAAGTAAAACGATAAAAAACCCAAAGAATTCACTTCTTTGGGTTTTTCATGTTTTGGATTTTAAGGCAGAAAACCAAATGTTGAATATCCTTGACTGTCATTGCGAGGAGGTACGACGAAGCAATCTCCTCCCATACGGCAGTGCAAAGCTAAAAAGGGAACCCTGCAAACCATCAACAGATTACTTCGTTCGCTATCGCTCCTTCGTAATGACATTCCATAGTAGGGGTTCTACTCCCATTCCAAGACACTAAGCATTTGGAAGCGGCTCAATTAATTAGTAGATTACCTTAGCTGTTTTAGCTTTTTAGTACTGACAAATTGTGGCTGTCATCACGAGCATAGCGAAGTGATTTGTTCGAATAAGGAGTAATAATGGAATATCACACTTACCAAGTTTACATTCTCACCAATAAGAATCATACGGTTCTATATACTGGTGGTTCTTCAAATTTGAAGATGCGCGTATGTCAGCACAAAGAAAAGGCAGATCCCAAATCTTTTACTGCTCGCTATAATGTAGATCATTTGGTGTATTACGAACAGTTTTTCGATATTGGAGAAGCCATTGCCAGGGAAAAGCAGATAAAGGCAGGTAACAGGCAAAAGAAAATTGATTTGATAAATAAGTTCAATCCGGAATGGAGGGATTTGTATTTTGAATTATGACAAGTCCAAATTCAAAGCTGTCATTGCGAGGAAGAAGAATGATGACGAAGCAATCTCCTCGTATACGGCAGTGCAAAGTCAAAAATGGAGCCACTGCAAACCATCAACAGATTACTTCGTACGCTATCGCTTCCTCGTAATGACATGCTATATTTGTCATTGCGAGGAGGTACAACGAAGCAATCTTTTCGAATAGGGTAGAGCCATCTAAATCCAAAAAAAAACAGAGCAAAGCACAAAAACCGCCCCCTTTCAATTCAATTAGTAAGCCGTAATCACTAATCTGCTATAACTTTCAAGCCTTTTACTCTTCTACTTTCTATTTTTGGACTCTTTGACCCTTCGACACTTTGACTTTTGGACTTTTCGACCTTTCGATTGTTGGACTTTTCCACCATTTTACTCTTCTACCATTCTACTTTCTATTTTTGGACTCTTTGTCCATTCGACTCTTCGACTCTTCGACTTTTGAACTTTTCTACCTTCTACTATTCAACTTTTCTACCATTCTACTTTCCATCTTGGACTTTTCGACTTTTGTACCCTTCGACTGTTGGACTTTATTGTTATAGAAGAAAAGAGACAAAAGCATGCCTCTTTTCATTCCTAATCTAGCCGTCACAATTCGTCATTCGCTTTCCATTTCCAGGTCCAGTACATTGGTTTCCCCATAGCGATGCACCAGCTCCATACTAATGGTTTTGTAGGTCACCGCTTGTATTTCGATTTGGTAGGTACCGGGCTCCAGATTTTTAATTCGGAAACCCCCTTTTTCACCCTGGCAGAGATGATCGATACCAGCCTCTTCGATAAGAATGTGCGCCTGAGGGACAGGAAGCTTACTTTCCTTGTCGAAAATACTACCACTAACCGCCGTTTTTCGGGTATAGGTTTTTTCCACATGAGTGGCTTCCAGATAGGCTTGATACAAATCTGGATTGGCATTGGCAAAGAAAGATTCCATTACGGCATCCAATCGGGTTTTATTGGTTTGGATGATTTCTGCAGCCACCTTTTTGATCTTCTTATTGGCAATTTTTACAGAACTTTGTATCTCTTTGGGTCGAGGAGATGCTGCAATATAGGAAGCGCAGAGGGTTTTTAAATCTGCTAGCTCTTCTGCTGTTACAGCCGTTTCTGCTAGCTGTTCCCCCAGATCATCTCCAAACTGACAGCTGTACTCCAGTCGGGTTATGAATTGTTCATCACCCATGTGGGTATAACTGGATACAGAGCCTTTTAGCTTGGAAATATCGGTAAGCTGATTGGTTTTCAGACAGTAGTTGTAGAACAACAAATTGACCTGGTTCAAGTTTTCGGCAGCACTTTTTTTGATGTTGTGTTTGGTTAGCGTGCTACCAGTGGTTTTCTTATTAATGATTTCCCACAACTGCTCGAAATTGGCGATATTCGCCACCTGTATGTCAAAAATTTCTTTGATTACAGGTATCACATCCAATGTACTTTCGTGATTGGTATGGAAATCTAGAAATGTTCTGTGCATTTCTCTTTGATTGATGAATTCTTTATTCATAACATTTAGTTTTAGACAGGACATAAAAAGTTCGGCTTTGCATGGCAGAATCATTTGGTAAGCACTACTAGAAGCTGCTTGTCTGGATCTGAACCTGCTTTGTCTCTTCCCAAGCAGGCGTTCTCCTGTTCAAAGACTTGGCAAAGCTGTTCGGAGCAATTTGTAAATCGATCTGAGAGAAGCTTGTCCTTCGCTAGAGCTAGTTTGTCCTTAAATAAGTACCAGCTAACTTATGCGGAGTAAAATGAAACCTCTCCCAAGCTCGAAGTAAATTGTGCCAGGCAATAAGAAAACCTTCCGAACAGTTTGTTCTTGTTCAATGGCATGTGAGAAACTTGGTTTGGAAAGGTTTTAAACGCTCCCAAACATAGGTTGTCTCGAATTTACAGCTGTTACTACCAATTGAGATAGAACATTCTGTTTGAAGGTCTTCTTGGATCTTATGGGTCCTGTGCGGTTTTAATAAAAAAGAAAAGCTGTTTTAATTGTCTCTAATTTTTGTAGAAATAAAATTTAGAAGTTAACGAGTAAAGTGATTTAAGTAGTAAAGATCTATCGCTTCCCTCTGTTTTTATCTAGTTTTCCCAGTACTAAAAACACAAGGAATGTAAATCTGTGAGATGATTGAGTTCTACCTATTGATTCGATTAAAAATCAACCGGCGAAGTTAGAATTAAAACAGCTGTATTGTAATTCTATATTAAATGTAGAAAAAAATCTTTATTCCCTCCAAGCAAAATGTTAAGTAAATTTAAAATAATCGACATATGTCGTTAAAAAGGAGCTGTTGGTCATGGAAATGTGTATGTTCATGTGTAGTGTTGAAGTCCAAAGTCCAAAGTCCAAAGTCCCAAGTATAAAGTACCAAGTATAAAGTTTCAAAGTAAAAAGTACCAAGTATAAAGGAGAAATCTCCAATATGCAAAGTTCCAAAATCCCAAATCTCAAAAAATAAAATCCAAAGTATAAAGTATCAAGTATAAAGTTTCAAAGTAAAAAGTACCAAGTATAAAGTATCAAGTATAAAGGAGAAAGTTTCAAAGTAAAAAGTACCAAGTATAAAGTATCAAGTATAAAGGAGAAAGTTTCAAAGTGAAAAGTACCAAGTATTAAGGAGAAATCTCCAATATGCAAAGTTCCAAATCCCAAAAAACAAAATCTAAAGTAGAAAGGAGAAAGTAGAAAGGAGAAAGTATAAAGTTTCAAAGTAAAAAGTACCAAGTATAAAGGAGAAATCTCCAATATGCAAAGTTCCAAAATCCAAATCCCAATCCCAATTGGTAAGATTAGTGTATGTTTTATTTTTTGACTATTCGACTATTCGACTATTCGACTATTTGACCGTTTGACCGTTTGACCGTTTGACATTTTTACAATTGGTAAGATCAGAGTATTCTTTATTTTTTTTCGACCATTGGACCGTTTGACCATTGGACTGATTGACTTTTGCCGCCTGCTTTACAAGTTCAAATACCAAGGTATCAAGTATAAAGTATAAAGTTTCAAAGTAAAAAGTACCAAGTATTAAGGAGAAATCTCCAATATGCAAAGTTCCAAAATCCAAATCCCAATTGGTAAGATTAGTGTATGTTTTATTTTTTGACTATTCGACTATTCGACTATTTGACCGTTTGACCGTTTGACCGTTTGACATTTTTACAATTGGTAAGATCTGAGTGTTCTTTTTTTTGACCATTCGACCATTTGACCATTTGACATTTTTACAATTGGTAAGATCAGAGTATTCTTTATTTTTTTTCGACCATTCGACCATTCGACCATTCGACCGTTTGACCATTGGACTGATTGACTTTTGCCGCCTGCTTTACAAGTTCAAATACCAAGGTATAAAGTATCAAGTATAAAGTTTCAAAGTAAAAAGTACCAAGTATAAAGTATAAAGTTTCAAAGTGAAAAGTACCAAGTATTAAGGAGAAATCTCCAATATGCAAAGTTCCAAAATCCCAAATCTCAATTGGTAAGATCAGAGTATTCTTTATTTTTCGACTTTTCTACTATTTTACTTTTTGACTATTCTACTATTCTATATTGAAGGGAAGGATCGGCATCAGCTGCGCAAGTGGGACCCCATAGGCAGAAGAAAGCGAAAAATAGAAATGCTGTTGAGTGAGGAACGAGCGAAACTATCTATTTCTATTCGCTTTTGAGCCGTTATGGGTCACTGAGCAGATGCGCCGTAGATTTTTGTTACTTTTCATCAATGGAAAAGTATGAAAGTATAAAAGTTCAAAGGTAGAAAGTTCCAAAGTCCCAAATCCCTAACCTCAATTGGTAAGATCAGAGTATTCTGTATTTTTCAACTCTTCGACTTTTTAACTTTCATCACTTGCTTTAGCTGACGGTTTTAAAATCTTTCTACAGGAGTTATCAGTTAAAATCATCAATTAAAGCTTATTATTTAGTTTTCTCCCTTTTTAGGGGAAACGAAGCGAAGCGCAGTTCGTGAACTCCACTGAAATGAGTGAATCAAATGTCGATAGACAGAGGGGTGACTGTAAAGTTTAAGTGATATTTGCTAAAAAAAACAAAAGCCAAAAGAAAGAATTTCTTTTGGCTTTTGTTTTTGTAAACTGGATTGGATCTTAGAAACAGAAATCCAAAACTTTTGCGGCATTTTCCTGGTCACCATGATCTAGTAGATCCTGAGCCATTTGAATCAATTGATTGTCTTCCAATCCGCTTTTGATAGCTTCAGCTACCTCTTTAGGTAAATTTTCCATTTTAAAAAATTGTAATAGTAGTGTGATGATCTTACAAATGTATTAAAATAATTTCTACTGTCAAGCTGTCAAGTTTGCCAATTTTATTTCTAAGTGTAAATATATCTATGTTTTACCATCGAAAACGATTGCTTAATCATTACGATCAATTTAACTTAGATTTGAAAGCACTTTGTAGCTCATTCTTTCAAAGCAGTTCTATTTTTCTTATTTGTGCCTTTATTTTCTATGATTTTGCTTCCATTTTGTAAGTCATAGTCGCATCAGCAGTAGCTTTTTCCTTTTTATTCTTTATAGTTTGAATTTATATGTTATATTTAGACTTTAATTTGGTGTATGTATTCAATTTAATCGTTACCAAATTCTTTTACACAATTAAAACTAATCTACTACAAATAATTAAGCGGCGATGAAGAAAAACCGTATTCTAATAGTTGATGATATTCCTGATAACATAAAGGTTTTACAAGCTATTCTTTCCAACAAATCTTATGAAGTACATTACGCCTTAAATGGTAAAGATGCAATTATGCTGTGTGTAACGCATAGTTTCGATTTGATTCTTTTGGATATTATGATGCCGGAAATGGATGGCTATGAAGTCTGTGAGTATCTTAAATCGAAAGATAAAACAAAGGATATTCCAGTAATTTTTCTTACCGCTAAGGTAGATAGCGAGGATATTATCAAAGGTTTCGATATTGGAGCCCAGGATTATGTCACCAAGCCATTTAATGCACAAGAGCTGATAGCACGTGTAGATACACATCTGGATCTAAAACACAAGAATGAAGCTTTAAAATTCATGAACCTGCAGCTGGAAGAGAGAGTTGCTGCCAGAACAATGGAATTGGAGGATTCAAATAAGAATTTGGAGGAAGCCAATCGCCAGTTGTCAACATTGGAAGAGTCGAAAAATGATTTCCTATCCTTAATGTCAACAGAGCTACGCGAACCTTTAAATGGGATTGTTGGCTTTGCCGATATGCTTGAATATGCCATTAAGAATAAAACGAATTTGAAATACGTTCGATTCATAAAGCAAGCTTGTGAGAAGTTGATTGGTATTTCGGATATCGCTTTGTTGTTATCAGCCTTGCGTTTCGATCGTTACGAAATGAAGGTGTTGGGTATCCCTGTTACCGAAATTGTTAAGCTCAGTTCAGAGAAGCTAAAACCATTAATCTCGGAACGTAAGGTAAAGCTTAAAGTAGATATTCCTAAAAACTTTATTGTGAAAGGGGATGAGCGATTGCTTGAAATTTGCATGGAAAAAATTCTTGAAAACGCCATTACCAATGCCCCATCTAAATCCGAAATTAATATTGGAGCAGAACTACAAGGGAATAAAATAAAAGTTTTTGTTCAGGATAGTGGTGCTCATTTTGCTGATGGTGAGGTGAACTATACCTTCCGATTTTATGAACTCAAAAAAGATGAGGACAGCAAAAACTTTAAAAGATTTACCCCAGGTTTGGTTGTGGTTAAATTGGTTATGGATCTTCATAAAGCCAAGGTGGATGTGGAAAATAGAAGCGAAGGTGGCGTGAATGTGTCATTTTTATTGCCTCAGTATTAAAGGTAGAAAAGTCAGAAAGTAGAAAGGTAGAAAAGTAGAAAAGTAGAAAGGTAGAAAGTCAAAAAGTAGAATTACTACAAAATCTACCTAATTACTTTCGTGATTGTAGCTTCTTGATAAGGTTTTGGATACTACCTGAAATGTACATACACTTTTTCCTGTAATCATTTGATTCTGCTGTAGATATGTAATTTAAATCTTCAGCTAAATACAGCATGCTGCGAACTTCAGCACAGGAAGATTTAGCTATTCGAAGAAATTGAACGAATTCTTTATTTGAGTATCGTTCAAATCCTTCAGCTATATTATTCATAACAGATACAGAGGCACGCTGAATTTGATCTTTAAAACCAAAATCTTTTAAAGAGTGAAAGGAAGAATAAATTTCTTTTGTTAAGATTCTGGCATCTTGCCAAATAATTAACTCTTCAAAATAGTTAATGCTTGCCATATTTTCCTACCTGTTATACATTTCTACTTTTCTACATTTTTACTGTTGGAATTTCTTTAACACCAACTTCGCTTTATCCGCTCTAACAATCGCTTTTTTGTAGTTTCGAAACTCGTTGTATCGTTCAGCCGCTTCGGTAAACTTATAGTATTCTTGTTTACGGATATAAGTGATTTTATTTTCAGATTGAATCACCTCACTGCTGTATTTTCCAAAGTCGGATTCAATTGTCTTTTTTTCAGGAAGACTCTCAATAGTAAATCCTGATGGAATGGTGAAATGAATGCTGTCCATGTCGCAATAGGCTCTTTTGTAGTAGATTGGTGTTCTTCTCTCCTTTACTTTCTTAGGAATATAAGTAGAGCGGTTCAAAAGGTTTAAAGGAATAAACAATCGATCACCAGAGTTGGATGCATAGTTTCTTATATCGAGGTCAAGATGTAATTCTGATTTCGGAATCCTTGTTTTGGTTTGGGATAGAGTAAGATCAATAATTTTAAAATCGGGTAGATTAATACTTTTGTACAGCTTCTTTTTCTGATCTTCATAACTAATATCGTATAGGTATTCTATATTTTCATATTGTATTCCTTGATAGCTTGTCGATACGCTTGCCGATGCATTGCCATCAGGCTTAATCGTGACTTGTGCAATTCGTTCTTGCACATTGTCCTTCATGTTGTACACGGGCGTATGTATTAATTTTCCACCCTCTTCAGTCATACACAGCACCTCTCTGTCATCGGTAAATGAACCTAAGAATCCACATGGCTGAGTTTTGCTCGTGCATTCCAACCAAATACTGTCTTGTTCCAGCGGCACCATTAAAATGGCATGATCTGCAAAATTATGAACAAAAGAAGTATCTGTATTTGCTGCACTTGAACCTGAATTAACAAGTGTATAGTAAGAAGGAATATTTACAATTTTCAGTAGGGCTTTCATGTAGTTTGATAGCGCCTTGCAATCGCCATAAGCTTTATCTTCTACATCTTGAGCCAAAAAGGATTGCCAGCCACCAATTCCTACCTGAATGCTAATGTACCTTGTTTTGTTTTGAAGGTATTTATATAGTACTTCAACTTTTTCATCATCTGTTTTGCAATCTTTTACCAGGTTTTTAATTTTTGCCTGACTTTCAAGATCTAGATTATCTCTATCTTGATTAAGAGTTGACGTCCATTTTCCAAATTCAGACCATGAGGACATGTGACCATTGATCTTATCCATTTGAAAATCTTTAGGAGCACAAATCAATTTGGGTACTGTTTCATAAAATGGAGGAGAGTAGGGCTCTTTCTTTAAGGCAGAAAGATTCTTGAGTTCCCAGTGGTAAGAAGTTCCATTCGCTGCCTTGTTAATTTTAGGTTCAACTTCTAGGCGATAAGGTTTAAACCTGAAGTTATCTGTATTACTAGCAATAACATCAAATTTAGTCTCTTCAACAGCACATCTGTAACCAGGATATGGATACCAGCCTCGTAGATTGATATAACTGTCATATACCTTTTTATAGCTGTAAACTATGGTGTATGGATAGTTTTTTTGAATGGGCTCGTAATGCTTCACTCTGGAATCGCTAAAAAGTGAGGATCCTGAAGCACTATAATCTTTTACCTCATTTGTTTTCACTTTTTCGATAAGATAACCGGATGCGTCGTAAATAGCTGCCTGCAATTCCGATATGGGATTTGTTTTTTTGTAGTACAGTTCTATTTCTCCAAAACCATTCCCATTTTCATTAAGAATGGTAATGGCAGTTTGGTATTTGAATACAACCTTATTAATAGAGATGATCTCCAGAGAGTTGGATTCAGTTCTAATGACTGCGTCAGCATTAACTTTTAAATCCTCCGAAATTTCGGAGCTCGGGTACTTAGGTGTTTTTTTTGCAAACGAACTTAGCGATAATAAAAGAAAAACGATTAATATATTTATGTAACGAGAATTCATAATGTTTAATTTAACGAATAATACCTTTAACTGTATGTATAGTGGATCAAAGTGATCAGTTTGGTTTTGGACAATTACATTTTCTTCAAAACAATCATTTCTGCATTTTTTGCCACTATTAAATTGTAGAATTCTTTAAGGCTAGCATATTCATCAAATAAGAATTGTCTCTTATTTATTTTAAATCGACTTGTAATCATTATTTTATTTCCTGCTGCAGCAACATTATAAAGGTATTGTCCTGATTTTTCTGGTAAATTTATTCTTGTCGGTGCAGGTTTACTTTCTAAAGTGTAACCTTCAGGTATGATCAGCTCAAGTAAGTATGTTTTATCGGTAGGATAAGTATAGTCAACCGGATATTTACGCTCTTCCAATGTAAATGGATTGGATTCAATTTTGCTAACTATAAATGGATTGAAATAAATTAAATTGTTTGTGATATCTAATTCTTCAACTAATTCAACATCCATACTACTAGTTAAATTCTTTTCGGGGGCTTTTAAATTTTTGAACTCAGCACTCTCTACATTAAGTGTTTTGTAGGCTTCATCCATTGTTTCCAGCAATTCATCTTCCGACTGATCTTGTAGGGCTTCTCTGTATTCAAAAGCAGCAAAACCATTAAGGGATAGACTTAAATTTCCAGAGACGATTCCATCTTCTGATAGATTCATTTTTGCAATAGTTGCTGTTCTGGAAATGCTATTCGTTTTAATATCTACAAAATAGGAGCCTGAGCTTGAGATTACTCTTCCCTTATCGTTAATACAACGTTCTGGCAATAAATCACAAGGGCAATTTTTTTCAGTTGCATCAAGAAAGAATCTTTTATCGTTCAATTTGCAACTGGCAATTACATAATTGAATTTTGATTGACTAGGAGAGAACAGGCTAAGTAAACCATTATTTCTGGTGCTTAAAATTACAGGATCGGTATTTAAACCTAGTTTGTTCAATAAGACAACAAGCATTAAGTTGATATCAGCAACATTCCCTTTTTTCTCTTTAAAAGCTGCTCTAAGTGATGTAGTAACAAATTTTCCATAGTATTCGTTCCATTTCATATTTGTTTTAATATAGTTGAAGGCAGCTAACATCTTCTCTTCATCACTGCTTTGGGTCGAGTTTATTTCTTCAACTACCTCTTTCAGAAATCCACCACCTTTTAGTTGAGAACCAAAATAGGAATGTTCCATTAAACTTGTATTAATTTTATCCCAGTTTCCTGTTTTATCATGATACACTCCATGTCCATCTTTTGTACCAGCAATTTCAAATTCGATTGCCGATTTATAGTTTTTACTTGTGGTAGTGTATGGCTCTTTTTTAAAAGCAGGTGCATCGCTGACAACAAATCTATAATTGTCCACTGTGTAGGTTCTGCTTCCCATATTTCCAGTTGAATAGGTGTGTTCGTTTACCTTAAATGGCAAATAGCCTTTGCCATTTTTTTTATAGACGAAATATTCAGGAAGATAGGCTCTAAATTCGCTGTGTAGAACAGGAATGTCTTTTTGGAAGTACCAGGGATCCAGATTCCATGGTATATTTGATGACAATTGGTACTTAAATTCGATTACTGATCCGGGTTTTACATTTGCTAAAGCAAGTTTATAGGTAAAATAGTCATCTGATGTTTTTTCTAGAATTCTATCTTTTGAATTAATTTTAGTTTTGGATATTTTTCCATTTTCAAGATTGTAAGTACAGCCTTTTACCATACTAACATCATATCTGTTTTTATTAAATCCAAATTCCAGATTGGCGTAATCCAAACCTTCATCTTTTAAAATTTTTATTCTGTATATTCTAGTGTAGGTATATTTGAAATCTTTTACAGCTTGTTCATATTGAATTTTACTTACTCCATAATCACACAAGTACACGGCAGTGGCAGTAGTATCTTTTTCATATGTTGTCATTTTTAACTCATCCATACTCACTTTACCATATTTAATTGGATCTTTTATGGCATATAGATTGGATGTGCTACTAATAAATACAAAGGATAAAACTAATAATTTAATGATAGTAAGGTGTTTCATAGCTCTTAAATATAGGTTTACAGTATCATAAAAATAGTAAAGCAAAATTTAAGAATGATTCTATATTGATAAGTTTGTGAGAGTTAGTGAATTGTTGGTGGTGATATTTCTTTGTGGTTGGATGAATGTGTATTAGAGGCGGTTTGTGAGTGTGCTATTTGATTTTCTAATGGATAGCTTATTGGTTTTTGCAATAATTATGAAAGAATTTATTTAAGTTTTTTTCTTTCAGGAAGTTCAGGAATTTCCTGCCATAAGAAGTGAAATAACAATGATCATTTAAAAATTCAATATTTTGATCACACCAGTAACGCAATGGAATTTCTTTATCGGTTACCGATTCAATTTCTTCTTTTAACTTCATACTTCTCGATTCATAATCATCTAATGTTAGATGAAACATGTCTGCATCGCAAAGTACCTTTTGGATTTCATTTTTTGGCTTAGGCGGGTAGTGTGTTGCTAAGATGCAGTTTAAGACTTCTTTAATTCGATGTGTAGGATAATTGATATCATTTAAGAATTTTTTAGCAATTTCTACTCCAGCTTCTTCGTGTCCGAAATAAGTGGTGGTGTGTCCTGCATCATGAAACCAGGCAGAAATAACAACAATTTCAGTTTCAACATCAGATAACTTACTGCTACTTGCCAACACTCTACTTGCTTCAACAACTTCTTGTGTATGCTTAAGATTGTGATAACACAAACTTTCAGGCAAATCGCACAGTAAATCAATAATGTAATCTTCTACTTTTTGTATGTACTTACTTTTATGCATTCTTAAATTTTACGACGGCTAAATAAGCAATCATTTCATTGATCAACAAATCAAATTATTTAAAAGATGTTATTCTTTGTTAATGCAGCCTCGAAGCTATTATTCAAAATACCGTTTTATATTCGTAAAACGGTATTTTGAATAAAATGTTATCAATAAGTAAACTTAATTGTCTATAAATCCAATACGATTTCATTAAGAAATCGATTTAATGGATACAGAGCTTTAAATGTATTCTCAATTTCACTGGAGAACTCATTCGATAGTACAAGCTCATCACGAACCGATTTGCCCACAGCGTAATGTTTGTAATTGAGTAAATCAATATCTTTAAAATCTTTTGGAAAGCCCCGGGGAGCGGTTTTTAGCTTATCGCCATACATTTCCGGAAAATGTTGTTTGAAATTTTTATTTTCAATTAGCTCACGAAACTCATCAGAGTGATGATAAATCTCAGTACGTATGGCTTTTAATACATTGGCGGCAGGCATGTAACAGCCACCTCCTAAGAAACATTGCTCTGGTTCAATGTGAATGTAATAGCCTCCAAATTTACTTTTACGACCATTTTTAGCCAGGAAAGCCCCGAAATTGGTTTTGTAAGGTCTTTTGTCGTTTGAAAAGCGAACGTCACGAAAAATACGAAACATGCAATCTTTGGCTTGTAATCCTGATACATCAGGATCGATATCCTTAATCTGCTCAATGCAGAGCTCTACAAATAATTGGAAGTCTTTTTTCGCTTGTTCGTATTTCTTTTTGTTAGCGTGAAACCAATCGCGGTTGTTGTTTTCACGCAGCTCAAGAAGAAAATCGTAAATTGAATGATTCAGCATATTCTTAAAAAGTTATTACTTTATAATCTGTTTTTAAATATTCAGTTAGATCTTGTCCCATATATTTTACTTCAATTTCCAGGCTTTCTAACTTTTCGGAAACACCATACATGTCGGCGCAAGCTTTACAGGCATACAATTTAATGCCAACATCCTGCATTTTTTTTAAGTATGCTTGCAGGTCATCATCTTCGCTTAAAAGTTTTGAGGATGGTCCCCAAATTATAAAAACGACTTCATCCCACCATTCTTGTTTTGCTGCATTATAGGTATACATATATACCATTTTTTCGGCAACATCTTTATCTGCACTTGTCCATAGCACAGCAAGTTTATTTGATCGACTCATTTCTGTATTGATTTTGTCATTATTAGAGTTTTGAGCACTACAATTTATCGATAAAAAAGAAGCGATAAATATTACGAATAGAATTTGAATTGAAATATGCTTCATGGATGATTAAATATAATTAATATATCAAAATGTTGTTTTCAAATAAAAAAGAGGATTTTTGAAAAAATACCTCATTTCAGTCAAATATGAAATAGAGCTTTATATGGAGCAATTAAAAATACTTATCAAAAAAATATAACTTATTTATAGGTATCACCGTTATAAAGGTGAATAATAAGTAATTTAAAGTAAAAAAGCGAATGTGGAAGCTATTACGAGTGTTAATTTTATTGTTTTTACTGATTCCTGTAGTATCATGGATTAGCTGGAAACTTAAAAAAAACATTCCGATAAATCTTTTGGTGATTGATAAAACAACACCGGATAAAAACTTTTCAGAACATCTTTCTTTTTTCTGGGTTGCCAATCAGAACAAATGGGTAAAAAAGAATGGTGAAGAGTATAATTATGCTGTTGATTTTTTAGGTTTTCACCCAAGTGAGGAGGGAGATTACCTTATAAAAGATTTAAAATTGTATTCCAAGGATGCCATTGTTGAGATGGCAGACTCTTTGGATGTTGTTTTTTTTGCGGATACTTACGGAATTTACAATTCCAATTGGAAAGACCATCCTGACTATGGGAAAGATACGATCTCTTTATTTTACGGTGGTTTACAGCCAGAAGAATTTAATTTATTGAGGGAATTAAAACGGAAAGGAAAAACGATAATTGCAGAATTCAATTTTTTTGCATCACCAACCTCACCAGTACTAAGAAAACAGACAGAACAATTGTTTGGTGTCAAATGGAGTGGATGGCTTGGTAAATATTACCATACACTTGATACACTATTGGATCCCGAAATTCCGAAATGGGTTCCGGATTTGTATCAAAAGAATTATAAGGATGAGTATGATTTTAAAAAAGGAGGAATTGTATTGGTTGACAACAGAGAACGAATTGTAATTTTAGAAGAGGGTAGGCACTTAAATACTCGTTTCCCAATATTAAAGAGCGAATTAAGCACTCAATTGGAATACAATGTTCCTGCAGAAATTTATTATCCGTTTTGGTTTGATATTAACTCAACGGATTCACGAAATCATGTTCTTGCCAATTTTAATTTAGATGTGAATAAGAATGGAAAACGTTTGCTGGATTCTTTGAATATACCAAGTACTTTCCCTGCAATTATAGAACACGAAAAAGATTATAATTTCCTTTATTTCGCCTGTGATTTTTCTGATAACAATATGGGAATTTATTCTTCATATTTTGACGGGATTGAAAATTTAAGTGGGGCTTTTTATAGTCCGAATCAAGTAAAGGATAGAAAAATGTTCTTTTGGAAATACTATCGCCCATTTATGGGGACGGTTATGGATAGTATTTCGTTGCGAAGTGCAAATAAAATGAATTATGCAGATTAAATAAGTCAATTCGATTATATGATAAAAATTTATACTCTCATATTTACAATTGTTTTTTCCGTAGTGCAAATGGATGTTTCTTTTGCTCAGGAAAATGCTATGCCTGGTGTTAAGAATTTCAAAAATGAGTTTTCTAAAGCCAGAGAATTAGCGTTTAATGGACAAAGGGAAGATGCCAGAACAATTTGTTACGCCTTACTGAAAGAGAAGCCAAATTTTACTCCTGCACGAATTCTAATTGGAAGAACGTTTTCCTGGGATAAAAAATATGATGAAGCCAGACTTGAATTGCAAAAGGTTTTAGATCTGGATTTTGATAATAAAGACGCTATTCTGGCTAGTATAGATTGTGAAAAATGGTCGGGAGAGCTTTCCAAGGCATTGTATTATTGCGATTATGGATTATCATTTTATCCTAGAGAGGAGAAAATTATTATTAAGAAAATTGGATTGCTGCAGGATAAAGGTTTGGAAAGTAAATCGCTGCAAGCAATAAATGAATTGTTAGAAATAAACCCCGCAAGTAGTGAGGGAATACGATTATTCAAGAAGTATAAATCTGGATCACGAAGATATACCTTGGCTTTAAAACACGATTTTGAACACTTCAAGGAGCCATATATACGAAGATGGCATGTCACATCATTGCAAGTAAGCAGAAAGAATTCATGGGGCAGTTTAATAGGAAAAGTTAATGTTGGAGATTTGGTTTCAGGTGGCGAAAGTTTATGGTCGAAAGAGGTTTCCAAACAATTTGAATTGGATGCATATCCTCGTGTAACCAGAACGAGTTATATGTATTTAAATTATGGTTATTCGCCTGATAATTTATTTCCAGAGCACAGAGCCGGTGCGGAATGGTATCAGAAATTACCTTCGAAATTTGAAGCCTCAGCAGGAATTCGATTTATGAAATTTAATGGCAGTAGTGGAAGTAAAAATGTATACATCTATACAGGATCTATAGGAAAATACTATCGACATTATTGGTTTTCCCTTCGTGGCTATTTTACCCCTAAAAACAGTAAAGTATCAAAATCATTTTTGTTAACAACAAGAAGATATTTAAGTGATGCAAAACAATACATTGGAGTGGAAGCTGGATTGGGAACTTCTCCGGATGAGTTTCGTGGAAATACCTCAAATTTTGAAACCTATACATCCGATAGCTACAAGTTAAGATTGGCTTATCAGGATCAATTCTTAGATAAACGATTTACTTATTTGTTGCGTGCAGGAATAGAAAAAGAGGAATATAGAGTTAATGACAATAGGAATATCTTGAGTTTGTCAATTAAACTCTCATACAATTTATAAGAATGAGGCGGAAAATTCTATTCATATCAGTTTTACTATGTGTTTTTCTTTCTAATGCATATTCACAGCAGCCGAAAGATGAAGGGAAAAATATACCTGGTAGTGAAATATTTGATACGGAGAAAGTACATGAGATTCGAATTAATTTCCTGCAGAACGCTGCATGGGATAGCTTGATTCAACACAAGGAAATGCGAGATTCCTTAAATGTCAAAAAATATCTTCAAGGAAATGTTGAGGTGAATGGAAAAATTTATTATTCATGTGGTGTGAGAATAAAGGGGGAGTCGTCTTATGATTTTTATCCCGGGAAGAAAAAATCATTGAAAATTAATTTTGGAGAATTTGTTAAAAAGCAAAAGCTAAATGGATTAAAAACGATAAACTTGAACAATGCATTTAGAGATCCAAGCTTTATGAGGGAAAAACTTTTTTTGGATTTCTTGCGTTCGGAAAAAATTGCCGCTCCAAGATGTGCCTATGCAAATGTCTATTTAAACAACGAATTGTTGGGATTATATGTATTGGTTGAAGAAATAAATAGAGGATTTTTGAAACACAATTTTGGAAACAAAAAAGGTTGGTTTTTTAAGGGTGAGCCTAAAGCCACATTCAAATATATGGGTGAGAATAATTTGGAGTATCAAAGTGATTATAAGAATAAAACAAAATCTGTTGAAGGATATTCTGAATTAATAGATTTGATTAGAATTGTGAATGACCAAGGAGATCTTGAAAGTGTTTTTAATGTAGAGGATTGTTTAAAGATTTTTGCAATAACATCGCTTTTTATGAATGTTGACGCATATAATATATTGCATTGTCATAATTATTATCTCTATAAGAATACAAGTACTCAAAAATTTGAATGGATTCCTTATGATGCAAACTATTCATTTTGTGCTTTTAGTTCTGTTTTTACTTTAAGCGATGCCGAAAATTTGAGCGTGTTCTATATAAAGCATAGTCATGATATTCCTCTATTGCGAACATTGTTTGGAGTTAAAAAATACAGAGATTTTTACAGCAACTATCTTAAGGAATTGCTGAGTAACAAGAATATCGAAAAGCATATCAATGATGAAATAGATAGACTTTTTAAAGAAATTAAAGAATCTGTTTATGCTGATAATCATAAGATGTACACCAATGCGGAATTTGAAAATAATTTGAATGCTGCATTAGGTGATGTTTTAGATCCGGGAGCTTTTATACCAGGATTAAAACCATTTATTCGCAAGAGACTAGAAGCAGTAAGATTGGAGTTAAAATTAACAAAAGAGAAGAGAGACTAAGATGTCTTTACTAATAGAATATATTACACATTTTGATATTCAGGAAGTAATTAGCTTACTACCTGAAACGGGCTTCTTTGTGTTCGATTTTTTTAAAGATATAATCGATGCATTTAGAGGAATATTGAATTTTACATTTGAACGGTTACCATACAATGCATTAAACAGACTTATTGTTTATTTAATACTGATTTTCTTCTTTTCATTGGTGATTTTACTACCATCGATATTAATATCGAAACTTTATATTGCCTATCGAAAGAATAAATACAATGAATTGTATAAAAAATATTCGCAATATGTAATCGGGTTTTTAATTGGAAATCAATCCAAAGAAGATATAAAAGAGTTAAAAGAACTAAAATCAAAAACATTTCATCGAAATGTAATGATTCATGTTTTAATGTCGATTGATAAAGCTGAGAATAAAGAGGTGAGTGACAAAATTCGAATGCTTTATACCGAATTAAAATTAGATAAAGATTCAGTTAAGAAATTAAATAGAAGGGCTTGGAATAAAAAAATATTTGGGATTAGAGAACTGAGTCATATGAGAGTGAAATCCGAAAACAGAAGAATTATGGGATTTCAGCAAAAGTCAAACGAAGTGTTACGAATTGAATCTCAAATGGGATTGATAAAGTTATTGCCCTTTGTTCCTTTTGCTTTTCTTGATTCTCAGGAAAAACCTTTTACAGTTTGGGAGCAAATAAATGTTTTTGATTTAATTCGTAAGAACCGAATTGAGATTCCTGAATTTCATCTTTGGTTGGATCATTGGAATGACTCTGTTGTAATGTTTTGCTTGGATATGATTCGTGTATTGAAACAAAAGGAAGCTGCAGCAAAGGTTATGGAGTTAATTGATCATGATAACGACTTGGTTAAAGGAAAGGTGATAAAAACTCTTATTGATCTGGAAAATAGAGATGCGGTAAGTAAATTGAAAGAAATATTTGTGTTAGAGGAGTTGCCCAATCAGTTGAATATCATTCGTTCTATTGGGAAATTGGGAATGGAAAGTGAGATCAATTTCTTATTAGATAAATTAAACGATGAGGAGTTTAAAATTCAAATGGAGGCTTGTAAATCCATAGCAATGATTGGTGAGTTTGGGGTAAATAAGTTAAAAGAAAAATTGGAAGATGCTGATGAGCAGTTAGAGTCCATTATAAACCATGTGTTAGATCCTAGAATATGAATTACGACGAGTTGATAAGGTTTATAAGTTATTTTTTGGATAAGATATTCATATCTTATGCATTTCTTTTGATATTCAGTTATACGGCTTTGAGTATAATTTCTGGAATTTCATTGAGGCATTATTTGAAAAAAAATAGCTTCGTGGATTACAGTGTAATTCTGGATTCGCCTTTGGCACCTTCGGTTTCTGTATTGGTTCCAGCTTTTAACGAAGCCAAAACTATTGTAGATAATGTGGAATCCATTTATACCATACATTACAATAATTTTGACGTAATTGTAATCAACGATGGAAGCACAGATTCAACCTTTGAAGAGTTGAAGGAAGCCTTCAAATTGGAGAAAGTAAATTTCGCTGTGAATATTGAAGTACCTACACAAGAAATTAGAGGTGTATACAAGTCGAAGTTAAATTCTTATTCCAATTTAATTGTTGTAGATAAAGAAAATGGTGGAAAAGCTGATGCCTTAAATGCTGGAATTAACATTTCCGATCGTGATTTGTTTATGGCGATTGATGCTGATTCAATACTTGAACCCGATGCCGTTTTAAAATTGGTTAAGCCATTTTTAGAGCGTACAGATAGAAGAGTGATTGCAGCAGGAGGCGTAGTACGTATTGTAAATTCATGTATTGTTGAGGATGGTCGAATATCTGAAGTAAGAGTGCCACGTAATTTGTTAGCCAGGATGCAAGTGTTGGAGTATACTCGTTCATTTTTAATGGGTAGAATGGCATGGGCAAAATTAGATGGTTTAATCATTATTTCAGGAGCCATGGGAATGTTCGATCGTGATGTTGTTGTTCAGAGTGGAGGCTATGCACATACTATTGGTGAAGATATGGAATTGGTTGTTCGTATTCGTCGTTATATGTCGGAGCAACGTGAGAAATACAAGATAGAGTATGTACCCGATCCTTTGTGTTGGACTGAAGCTCCGGTGGACCTAGGAACTTTTGGTCGTCAACGTAGTAGATGGACACGTGGCACAATTGAAACGCTTACCGATCATTCCAAAATATTCTTTTCGCCTCGCTATGGAGCCATGGGTATGATGGGATATCCATTTTGGTTTATTTTTGAATGGTTGGCACCAATTGTTGAGTTGATAGGTATTATTTATGCCATTGTTTTATATGCTACTGGAAATTTAAGTCTTAATTTTATTTTAATCACATTTCTTTTTGTTTATACGTTTGCCTTGTTTTTTACCACTTGGGCTATTTTGTATGAAGAATTAACCTTTCATCGTTACGAACGAAAAGGGGATGTTTTTAAATTATGGATTGCCGCTGTTTTAGAGCCATTTTTATTGCACCCGATTTGTTTGTTTTTTTCTATTAAGGGGAACATTCAGTATGCCATGGGAAATAGAAAATGGGGTAAAATGGAGCGTAAAGGATTTAAGCACCGCAAAGAGAAAAAGCAGCGAAAACTTCAGGTTGACGTTTCTAAAAATTGATTAATTCTCATTAGTAGTTTTTCAGAATTCAATGGTTTAGCAAAGAAATCATTGCATCCGGCTAATATAGCATTTTCTTTATCACTGATGGATGCGTATGCTGTCTGTGCTATGATTGGTGTATTTGTTAGGATTTGCCTTATTGCTTTAGTAGCCTCAATTCCATTTACTTCAGGCATTTGAATATCCATTAATATTAAATCAGGTTCAATTCCGGATTTGCACAGATCGATTGCTTCCTTCCCATTTTTACAGATAAGTAATTCGGCTTGAGTGTTTTCAAAAAGTTCTGTAAAATAACTGATATTGATATCAACATCTTCTACGATTAGGATTTTTTTACCAGTCCAATTAAATATCTCTGTTCTTAATTCTACATTTTGAGCTTTGACATTTATTTTAGTAATGGGAATAAAAAATTCAAATTTAGAACCTTTATCTACAGTTGATGAAAGAGAAATTTCTCCATCCAATAATTCAATCAATCCTTTGGAAATTGGGAGTCCTAAACCAGCACCACCAAATTGTTTTGTATATACATTTTCAATTTGTCCGAACCTTTCAAAAATGATATTTTCCTTGTGTTTCGGAATGCCAATACCACTATCTTCAACTTTAAAAACAAGTTTTGATTCGAATAAGTCAACTGTTATCTTAATGAAGCCATCAGCAGTGAACTTTAAGGCATTATTCACTAAATTTATAAGAACTTGTTTTATTTTTCCCGAATCAGAATTAATTTGATCATATTCCTCGGGAACATTATTTATAAATGAGATGTTTAGATGTTCCTTTTGGTATTTTAATTTTTCCAGTTTGAATAATATTTCTATATCATTGAATAATTTGGAGATAGAAAATGCTGAAGAGAAAATTTTTAATTGCTGTACCTCTAGATAAGAGATGTCAATTATGTTGTTAATAATATCAAGCAATTGTCTTCCATTTTGATTTAAAATATCAACATATTTTTCTTTCTTTTCTTTAGTTAAGTTGTTCTTTAGTAGAAGTTGGCTAAAACCTAAAATTCCATTCATAGGAGTCCTTATTTCATGACTCATATTTGCCAAGAATGCCGATTTTAATCGATCACTCTCTTCAGCTTTCTTCAGGGCTAATTTTAATTCATTTTCAACTTTTTTAATTTGTGAGGTGTCCATGACAAATGCTAAATACTCGTTGCTATTAAGTTGGACCGCATTTATGAATACAGGAAGCGTTGTTTTATTTGCTGTTTGGATTATTACTTCTCCTTGAACTTTACCTGTGGTGAGGAGCTGTTTCAACATATCTTTGTTTTTCTCCATTTCTATAGGAGCAAAAAAGTCACTTATGTAGTAAACCTTATCCGAATCAGATTCTAATTCCAGAAGTTTTGTAAAGGAAATATTTGAGAATGAGACTTTGGTTTCTCGATTAAAAATGACTAATCCATTTGGAGATTCATCAATATATGTTCTTAGTTTGTATTCACTGGTAATAAGTGCTTTTTCTGTTGCAATTCTTTGACTTATGTCATTCATCAGCCATATTTCTTTATTGTCGAAACTATAAGCATGAAATTCCACATGTTTTTTTAATCCACTTTTTGTTGTAATGCTCTTGACAGTTGGTAGTTTAAAGCTTTCAGTTTTACTTTTTAAATAGGTTTGAAAATTAACATTTTTTTTGTTTTTATAAAGAGCAGCAAACCACGATTCAATATCTGGTGTTTCTTCATTTAAATACTCAGTTATTTCATAAGCCTTTTTGTTGGTAAAGAGTTTGTCTCCTTCAATAATAATCGCACCCGATGGCAGGTTTTCAATCAATTCGCGGAAACGCTTCTCCGATATTTTTAAGGCTTCCTCCGTCTTTATTCTTTCACTTATTTCATTTTCTAACTCCTTATTTTTAATACTTAATGAGGAGGTTTGCTTCATCACAGCTACTCTAAGTTGTCGATTAAAAATAAATAAATACAGAGAGAAAATTATAACAATGGAACAAATAAGAGTGATAATGATTAATGTCCATTTTAACCAGAATGGTGTTTTAAATTGTTCGGGTTGATAAACAAATCCATCTAGATTGTAATTGGGTTTTATCATGCCCATTTGTGCACATATTTTTGCAATATTATCTAATCTACCTGGATTAATATGACCTATTTCAACGTACTCATTCAGGATTAATTTTTTGATTTGGTTGGCTTCGAATCTTAAATGATTTTTACTTTTTTTTACGCCATATTTGGTAATTAACAGATCGATGATTTCTTCCGAGTTAGCAAGTGCATATTCCCAACCTTTTTTGCTGGCTCTAATGAATGCATCTACGCGTTTGGGGTTGTTTTCTATTTCTTTTTCACTGGTGAATATGCCATCTCCGTAAAAATCAATTCCGTAACTCTGCGGATAGATAATGGAGTAGGGGATATTTTGTTCTTCTAAAAAATAAGGTTCATTTGTAGAGTAAGCATTTAAGGCATCCGTTTTTTTATTTATCAGATCATTAATATTGTAGGAAGTAGTTTGTCGTTGAATATTAAACAATTGTATTCCTTCCTGATAGAAAATGGCAAGTAATTCCGGATCACGAAATTGATCTAATAGCATTATCCGTTTGTTTATTAAATCGTGAGCCGTATGAATATTCGATTCCTTTAGAGATAGGAAAATGGATGGAGAGCTTTGGAAAATAGATGCCAAAAGAACGATTGGTTTATTGTTAACTCTTTCAATTAAAATATCATTGGCGGCAATACCATAATCGGCTTTACCTTCAAGTACCATTTGTATAGAATTGATATTACCACCCTCTAGCAGTTCAACATCTAACCCTTCTTCGCTAAAATAGCCTTTGTGTAATGCTGCATAATATCCTGCAAACTGAAATTGATGATAATACTTTAATTGTAACTTAATTTTATCTGGTTGAGGAGTTTTGTGTGTGGTGTTTGAGTGTATTTTGGGAACAAAAGCCAATAGTAAAAATATCACTAAAATTGGACGAAATAAGGAGAAGTTGAGAGTTGGAGCTTTGTTCATAACTACTAGTTTTTGGACTAGTACTAAAGTTACATTTATAGTAGTAATGAAAAAAATTTTTTGAAGGAAGAATAAAAAAACCCGACTATTTAAGCCGGGTCTATAATTTTTATCTTAATGCCCAGTTAATTGAGCTTGTATTCACTTGACTTCTAATTTCTGCTAAGTTATAACTGTCTGGGTTAACAGAAATAGCATCTCCATTTGGTTTGTATATTTCGATTAAGTTTGCTTCTTCCTGAATGCTAACTAGCTTTTGTAAATCTTTGTCGCCGTCTTTTAAGTTCCATGATTCAGTCGTTGGATCAAAAATTAATTCAGCAAATCTACCTTTATCAGGTCCTTGTAGTTGTTCGATATGGAATTTATTTTTGGTGGCAGTGATACGATATTTTTTGCCATCCTTTTTTACAATTTGGACATCTTTATCTCCATCTTTCATAGTTACAGGGTTATCTCCAGTCCAAAATTCAATAGTATTTAAAACAATACCGTCTACCAAAACAGCAACCTCGTAAACCGGTATAACTATGAAAGCAAAAAATACCAAAGCATTTATAAACTTATCGCCCACTGTACTATTCCATTCGTGTAGGTTTTTTGTTAGTCGAAATGGACCATAACATCCCGTTTGACCGATACTTAGAGTAAAGAACAAACATGCTAAAAGAAAGACATTTACTTTTTTCATAATAATCAATTTTAATTAAATATTGTGTGTGATAATTCTCGGAAACATCAAAGAAACGATAAATTTAAGTAATTATTATTTCTTAATTTTCATTTAACTACAAATTGAAATTACGAAGTATTTTAAAATAAATTGCTGAAAAAGTAAAAAAGTGGCAGAAGAAATTCATCTTCATGCCACTTTGATGAGAAACGAGTAGTTTAAAATTATTAATGGTATGCTTTTTCTCCGTGTTCGTAGATATCTAAACCTTCTTCTTCTACAACAGCTGGTACGCGTAAGCCAATTGTAATTTTTAATATTTTAAATAATACGTAGGCTGTTCCAAGAGCCCATGCAGCTACAGCAAGAACACCCAATAACTGTACTCCAAGAAGGCTAAATCCACCTCCGTAGAATACTCCTCCATCAGTTGCAAAAAATCCTACTAAAATAGTACCAAGTGCACCATTTACTCCGTGTACGGTAATCGCTCCAACAGGATCATCAATTTTTAATAGTTTATCAATAAATTCAACTGAAAACACTAAAGTGGTACCAGCAAGAATACCAATAATGATGGCAGCGTGTGGACTAACAATATCACAGCCTGCCGTAATAGCTACCAGACCAGCTAAAGCACCATTTAAGGTTAATGATAATGTTGGGCGTTTGTATCTTAACCAACTTACAGTTAATGCGGCTAATGTACCACCAGCTGCGGAAAGGTTGGTTGTAAGGAAAATATGAGAGATTGCTATAGTATTGTCGGTTCCTGATGCTGCAAGTTGTGATCCGGCGTTAAAACCAAACCATCCAAACCAGAGGATAAATACGCCAAGTGCTGCGAAGGTTAAGTTGTGACCAGGTATTGCGTTTGCCTTGCCATTGTACTTTCCTATACGAGGTCCAATGAGAACAGCTCCTATTAAACCCATCCATGCACCTACAGAGTGTACAACTGTAGAGCCTGCGAAGTCGTGAAAACCAAGTTGGCTTAACCATCCGCCACCCCATACCCAGTGACCTGAGATAGGATAAATAATTGCAGTTGTAATTATACTAAAAAATAAATAAGTTTTAAATTCAGTTCTTTCTGCAACCGCTCCCGATACAATTGTTGCTGCCGTTGCAGCAAATACAGTTTGAAACATTAAAAAGGAGTAGTCAATATCTGGAGTAATATCTTCCATAAAAGGAAGTTTTCCAATTAATCCTCCAATGTCGGTTCCGAACATTAAAGCATAGCCAATGAGAAAGAATGATATCGAGCCAACACCAAAATCCAATAGATTTTTCATTAGGATATTGGCTGTATTTTTTGCTCTTGTAAAACCAGCTTCTGCCATCGCGAAACCTGGCTGCATAAACATAACTAGTGCTGCTGATAATAGTACCCACACTACATCTATGGAGTGCGCGGTAGCAGTTACTGTTGTCTGTATTGTATTTAAGTTAAGTATCTCTTCCATGATAAAATAATTTTGATTCGTGAAAATAAGGTGGCTGCTTTTTTTACTCTTCATCGTATAATGAACGATCTCCGGAATGTCCCGTACGGATTCTATAGGCGTCCTGAACGTCATAAATGAAAATTCTACCATCGCCTATTTCTCCGGTGTATGCGTTTTCACGAATGCTTACAACACAGCTATCAACAAATTTATCTCTCACAATAAAAGATATGAGAGTTCTCTCAATACTGCTTGTATCATAAACAACACCACGATACACTCTTTCTTCTACAGATTTACCTACACCTCTTACATCCCAAAATGTTAAGTAATCAATTCCGATTTCGTGAAGACCTTTTTTTACTTCTTCAAATTTCGTTTTGCGAATTATTGCTTCTATCTTTTTCATAAACTAATAGATTTTGTAATAATGGAATTAACTTAATTTTTTTGTTTTGGAAATACCGAGATTCCCCGGATTAAGGAATCTCGGATTTCGTTTTAAACCAAGCGAAAATTCGACTGTTGTCGATAAATTGAAGAAAGTGATTGTTTTTTGATTCTTTCGTCGAGAATAATTGAGTCTATTCGAAAATTGATGTAATTCTTTTTCATACGATTAAAATTAGATAGTACTAATAGTTAGTAATAATTAGTTTTTTAAAATTCAACCCCTTATTATTTGGGTGTGTCATTTGAAATTATGTGGTTTTTTCAAAAATGACCCTATGTATTTTAGGGGTTTATTCTGCAAATGTATAAATAAAAATTAATTAACCACATTAAAATAGGGGGGGTAATGCTCAAAAAAATGAATTTTTATTTATTGTAACGTTTTCGATTAGGGGGTGAGTTAAAAAAAAGCTCATTTTCATTTGGAGACCCCTTAATTTTAAAATGAAATTTTACAGAAATGATTGGAAATTTTAATTGGTATTATAATGAAGGGGGATGTTATTGGAAAGTTAATTTTTCAATACTTTATCTGAAAAATTTGCTCACTTAAAATTTAATACTAATCTTTGTAGCACATAAAAGAGAAAAAAATGAATTTAGTAGCACTACATCATCATCATCATTATACTTACCACAAGGTGAGCTTACGATGTTGTGCCATATTCTAAAAGATATATAATCTAACATTATTAATGCCCGCCTGATTCAGGTGGGCTTTTTTTTTGCCTATTTCTGTACTCAGTCGGAACCAAAATTTTAAATAATCATGGGCGAAAAATTAAAGATTGCTGTTCAAAAATCAGGACGACTTAAAGAAGATTCTCTTAAAATCCTTAAAGAATGCGGAATTTCAATAGACAATGGAAAGGATCAATTAAAAGCTAGTGCTTTTAATTTTCCTTTAGAGGTTTTGTATCTTAGAAATTCTGATATCCCTCAATATGTAGAAGATGGAGTAGCTGATATCGCTATTGTAGGAGAGAATGTTGTAATTGAAAAACAGAAAGAATTAGATGTGCTTCAAAAACTTGGATTCTCTAAGTGTAGATTGGCAATGGCTGTTCCGAAAGATGTTGACTATAATGGACTGGAGTATTTTAATGGCAAAAAGTTAGCTACTTCTTACCCAAATTCATTGCGACAATTTCTTGATACGAATAATTTGGATTGCGAAATTCACGAAATTTCAGGTTCTGTAGAGATTGCACCGAATATTGGGCTTGCTGATGGGATTTGTGACTTGGTAAGTTCTGGTAGTACCTTATTTAAGAATGGATTAACTGAAGTTGAAGAGATTCTTGTGTCTGAAGCATGTTTGGTTGCCAATAAGAATATCAGTAATTTGAAAAGTGCAATTCTGGATCGTTTGCTGTTTAGGATGAAATCGGTTTTGGCGGCTAAAAATAACAAGTATATCTTATTGAATGCCCCTAATGATAAAATTGATGATATTATAAAAGTTCTTCCGGGAATGAATAGTCCAACCGTTATGCCATTGGCGAAGGATGGATGGAGTTCTTTACATTCTGTAATCACCGAGAGTGATTTTTGGGGAGTTATCGATCAGTTAAAACTAAGTGGAGCTGAAGGTATTTTGATAATCCCTATTCAAAAGATGGTGCTATAAACAGTTCGATATATTCAAACGCTAGAGAAAAAAGTTATGCAAGTAATAAAATATCCACAAAAACAGGATTGGCAACAAATCTTAACCCGTCCAGCAATCGATATGGATGAGTTGGAAGAAGTTGTAAATCAGATTTACAAAGAAATAAAGTGTGATGGAGACAAAGCATTATTAAAATATACATGGTTTTACGATAGAATTAAAATTGATGAACTGGAAGTTAGTCGTGAAGAAATTGACGCTTCGACTCAATTGATTAGTGAAGATTTGAAGCAGGCTATGGCTGTTGCTGCAAAAAATATTGAGCTTTTTCATGCATCTCAATTTCCGGAATCTAAAATAATAGAAACAACTACAGGCGTAAGTTGTTGGAGAAAAGCGACAGCAATTGAAAAGGTGGGTTTGTACATTCCAGGTGGAAGTGCACCACTTTTTTCAACCGTTTTGATGCTAGGTGTTCCAGCAAAACTTGCCGGTTGTAAAGAGGTGATTCTTTGTACTCCCCCTGGTAAAGATGGAGAAATTGATCCCGCAATACTATATGCCAGCAAGCTGGTAGGAATCGATAGAGTGTTTCGTGTTGGAGGAATTCAGGCAATTGGAGCAATGGCATTTGGTACAGAATCTATTCCTAATGTTTTTAAAATATTTGGTCCGGGTAACCAGTTTGTAACTGCAGCAAAACAGCGAGTGAATAAAGTTGGTGTAGCTATTGATATGCCTGCAGGACCTTCGGAAGTTTTAGTTTTGGCAGATAAAATCGCTGAACCATCCTTTGTAGCTGCTGATTTACTTTCGCAGGCTGAACACGGCGCAGATAGTCAGGTTATTCTGCTTACCTGGGATAAAGATTTGGTTGACAAAGTAGTTGCAGAAGTGGAAGTTCAATTGTCGGCACTTTCCAGAAGAAATGTTGCGGAATTGGCATTGAAAAATTCAAAAATCATTTTAGTAGAATCAATGGAAGAAGCTCTTGAAATGTCGAATGAGTACGGTCCTGAACACCTTATTGTATCTGTTGAAAATGAAGAAGAAGTTGTGAGCCATATTCAAAATGCTGGATCGGTATTTTTAGGGAATTATACGCCTGAGAGTGCTGGTGATTATGCTTCAGGAACCAATCATACTTTACCTACTAACGGATATGCTAAAGCGTATTCAGGAGTGAATTTGGAATCTTTTATGAAGAGTATTTCTTTTCAGAAGATTAGTGAAAAAGGATTGTTGGAGCTCGGACCTGTGATTGAAACGATGGCAAAAGCGGAGCAGCTGGATGCTCACTGTAATGCCGTAAGTGTTCGTTTGAAAAAGATTAAATCAGAATAGAATTATGGGATCAAAATTTAATTTGGAGGATTTTGTACGTGAAAATGTAAAAAAAATGACACCATATTCTTCTGCTCGAGATGAATTTTCAGGAAATGGATCCGTATTTCTGGATGCTAATGAAAATCCATATGAAAATGGCATTAACAGATACCCTGACCCATTGCAAAAAAAATTAAAAAAGAGAATCGGCGAAATTAAAGGCGTGAATCCTGAGAACATGATTTTGGGAAATGGTAGTGATGAAATTATTGACCTCTTGTTTCGGGCTTTTTGCGAACCTAATAAGGATAATGTGGTGATTTGTACACCAACATACGGAATGTACGAAGTTGCTGCAGGAGTAAATGCAGTTGCAATAAAGGAAGTTAATCTTGATGAGGATTTTCAACCTAATATTAAAAAGCTTATTCAGGCTGTAGATATGAATTCAAAAATGCTCTTTTTGTGTTCACCGAATAATCCAACTGCTAATTTGTTTGAGGAATCCAAAGTTGAAGAGTTGCTGGAAAAGTTTAATGGAATTGTGATTGTTGATGAGGCATATATTGATTTTTCGCGGAACAAGAGTTTGTCCAGGAAGTTGTCCGAATATTCTAATCTGGTGGTTTTGCACACTCTTTCCAAAGCCTGGGGTATGGCGGGAATTCGTTTAGGAATTGGACTTGCTTCTCTGGAAATTATTAAAATTTTGAATAGAATTAAGCCTCCTTATAATGTGAATAGTCTTACGCAGGAAAAAGCATTGGAAGGCTTGAAGGAGGAAAATATATTTATAAATCAGGTTACAGAGATAGTGAAGGAGCGAAATCGATTAATTGGTTTTCTAATCAATTCAGGATTTGTTAAAAAAGTATTTCATTCAGATTCAAATTTTGTTCTAATAAAAGTGACGGATGCTAAAGGTTTGTATCGTTATTTGCTAGCAAAGGGAATTATTATTCGGGACAGATCTAAAATTAAAGGATTGGAACAATGTGTAAGAATTAGTATAGGAACCAACACAGAGAATGAGATGCTTCGTAATGCTCTTTTAGCTTATGATTCAAAATTTTAGGATATGACAACAAAAAAGAAAGTGCTTTTTATAGATAGAGATGGAACCTTAATTCTTGAGCCGCCTTTGGATTATCAGGTGGATAGTCTAGAAAAACTTGAGTTTTATCCCGGAGTGATTCGAAATCTTTCAAAAATTGCTGATCAACTAGATTATGAATTGGTGATGATTACCAATCAGGATGGCTTAGGAACAGCATCATATCCGGAAGATACATTTTGGTCTCCTCACAATAAAATGATGAAAACATTTTTAAATGAAGGAATTGAATTTACAGATGTTTGCATTGATAGAACTTTTCCTGAAGAAAATGCTCCAACACGTAAGCCAGGTACCGGATTACTGACCAAATATTTCTCTGTAGAGTATGATTTGGAAAATTCTTTTGTGATAGGAGATAGATGGACAGATGTTGAACTGGCAAAGAATTTAAATGCGAACGCAATTTTTATCACAGCAAGTGGAGATATTGGTGACGATGAACTATCTGAATCGAAAAATGATCTTGAAACATTTGTGGCTCTTAAAACAGAAAGTTGGGAAAAGATTTTTGAGTACTTAAGGTTAGATCAGAGGACCGCTAAGATAAATAGGGATACCAAGGAAACTCAAATCAGCATTTATTTAGATTTGGATGGAAAAGGAAATGGTGAGTTTGATACGGGAATTGGCTTTTTCGATCACATGCTCGATCAAATAGCCAAACATGCAGGAATCGACTTAAAGGTGGTGGTGAATGGAGATTTGGAAGTTGATGAACATCATACTATTGAGGATACAGCAATAGCTTTGGGCGAAGCTTTCAAGAAAGCATTAGGAAATAAGTTAGGTTTGGATCGATATGGTTTTTCTTTGCCAATGGATGATTGTTTTGCACAAGTTGCAATTGATTTTGGCGGAAGAAACTGGTTGGTTTGGGAAGCAGAGTTTAATCGGGAAATGATTGGAGGAATGCCAACGGAAATGTTCTACCATTTTTTCAAATCTTTTACCGATGGAGCGCAGTGCAATTTGAACATTAAAGCTGAAGGAACTAACGAACATCATAAGATTGAGGGAATTTTTAAGGCATTAGCGCGAGCAATTCGAATGGCAATAAGAAGAGATGTAAACTGTTTGCAATTGCCATCTACTAAAGGGAAACTGTAGTGTATGAAAAAGCAAGATATTGTAATTATTGATTATGAAGCCGGAAATATTCAATCGGTAAAATATGCTTTTGAGAGATTAGGAGTTACCCCAATTGTTTCGAAAGATGAGAAAGTGATTCTAAATGCTGATAAAGTTATTTTTCCTGGTGTTGGAGAAGCTTCCTGGGCAATGAGTTCACTTCGTAAAAGTGGATTGAATAAATTGATTCCGGATTTAAAACAACCTGTTTTAGGTATTTGTTTGGGCATGCAATTGATGTGTGAGAGTTCGGAAGAAGGAGAAACAAGTTCTTTGGGGATTTTTCCTGTTCAGGTAAAGCGATTTACAAATGAACGTAAAGTACCACACATGGGGTGGAACCAGTTAACTGAGTTAAGTGGTGAACTGTTCAAGGGAATTACAAGTGATGAGTCTGTCTATTTTGTACATTCTTATTACGTGCCTATTATAGAAGAGATAGCAGCTCAATGTGAATACATTCTGCCATTTAGCGCTGCATTGCAGAAGGATAATTTCTATGCTTGCCAATTTCATCCTGAAAAATCTGGAGATGTTGGCGTAAGAATTATTGAGAATTTTATCAATTTATAAAGAAACAAATGTCGAGAATAAATATTATACCAGCCATTGATACCATAAAAGGTCGTTGTGTTCGGTTGACTAAGGGAGACTATAGCACTGAAAAAGTGTATAGTGAGGATCCTTTGCAAGTAGCTAAAGAATTTGAGGATTTAGGAATTACACGTTTGCATTTGGTTGATTTAGAAGGTGCAAAGTCGGGACACATTTGCAATTCGAAAGTATTAGAGCGAGTTTCTTCGGGAACAAATCTGAAAATTGATTTTGGAGGAGGAGTAAAGTCTGATCAGGATATTGAATTGGCTTTTGAATCTGGAGCTGCACAGGTTACAGGTGGAAGTATTGCTGTATCAAATCCGGAATTATTTGAAGCTTGGTTGGAAAAATATGGAGCTGATAAAATCATTTTGGGTGCTGATGTTCGAAACGAGATGGTTTCAATTTCAGGATGGCAGGAAGATTCGGATTATCACTTGTATCAATTTTTAGAGAAGTATCAGAAAAAAGGAGTAAAAACCATTATCTGCACTGATATTTCAAAAGATGGAATGTTGCAAGGTCCGGCCGTTGAATTATATAATGGTATAATGCAGGAATTTCCTGATTTGGAGCTGATTGCCAGTGGTGGCGTAGGTGATATAAATGATGTGCGAATTTTGAATGAGATTGGCTGTTGGGGCGTTATAATCGGCAAAGCTATTTATGAAAAACGCATAGATATGAAGGAGTTAGTTCGTGAATTTATACTGTAATTATGCTATCAAAAAGAATAATTCCTTGTTTGGATGTAAAAGATGGAAGAACTGTAAAAGGAGTAAACTTTGTTGATTTGAGAGATGCAGGAGATGCCGTTGAACTGGCGGCTTTTTATGCAGAGCAAGGTGCTGATGAGTTGGTGTTTTTGGATATCACAGCTACACATGAAAAAAGAAAAACCTTAGTTGATTTGGTTCAGAAAGTGGCCAAAGAACTAAATATTCCTTTTACTGTTGGAGGTGGAATTTCTACACCCGAAGATGTTGAAATGCTATTGAATGCGGGAGCTGATAAGGTTTCGATTAATTCTTCGGCGGTTCGTAATCCGAAGTTAATTTCCGATTTGGCATTACGTTTTGGAAGCCAATGTGTTGTTTTGGCGGTTGATGCGAAATGTGTTGATGGCAATTGGGAAGTGTATTTAAATGGAGGAAGGCTTGCCACAGGAATTGATTTGTTTGAATGGATTTTGAAAGCAGAAAAACTAGGTGCAGGAGAGATTTTGTTCACTTCTATGAACCACGATGGAACCAAAAATGGATTTGCTAATGAAACTTTGGCAAAAATATCCGAAATGGTAAACATACCAGTTATTGCTTCGGGTGGAGCAGGTAATATGGAACATTTTGCTGATACCTTTATTCATGGAAAAGCAGACGCGGCCTTGGCGGCAAGTGTTTTCCATTTTAAGGAAATTGAAATCCCAGAATTGAAGAAATATCTGAAAAATAAAGGAATACCAACAAGAATATAATTTAACCACAATAAGAGTAAACATATGAATTTTAAAGATCTAACAAATCAAATTGATTTTAATAAAGGAGATGGACTGGTTCCTGCTATTATACAAGATGTGAAAACACAAAAAGTTTTAATGCTAGGATATATGAATAAAGAGTCTTACCAGAAAACCATTGAAAGTGGAAAAGTGACGTTTTACAGTCGTAGTAAGCAGAGATTATGGACGAAAGGGGAAGAAAGTGGTAACTTTTTAGGTTTGAAAGATCTGAGCTTGGATTGTGATAATGATACTCTTTTGATAAAAGTGGATCCGATAGGTCCGGTTTGTCATAAAGGAACTGATACATGTTGGGATGAGGAGAATAAGGCTAGTTCAATTGATTTTCTTTTGCAATTGCAGCAGGTTATTGCCGAAAGAAAGAAAAATCAATCAGAGAAATCGTATACGGCAAGTTTGTTTCAAAAAGGAATGAATAAAATTGCACAAAAGGTAGGAGAGGAAGCTGTTGAATTGGTGATTGAAGCCAAAGATGACAATAAAGATTTATTTATGGGAGAAGCTGCCGACTTGATGTTCCATTATTTGGTGCTATTGTCTGCAAAAGGATATACTCTGGAGGACGTAGTTAATTTGTTGAAACAGCGTCACGCCATTTAGTTTCTTGCTTAATTGGGAGGGTAAAGTAAAATGAGGATCCTTCACCAGGAGTCGATTTTACCCAAATTTGTCCATCCATTAATTGAAGTAATTTTTTGCAAATATTTAAGCCAAGTCCCGATCCTCGGTAAAGAACTGTATTGTCAATTTCGATCTTACGGAATCGGTCAAAAATAAAATTAAGGGCCGATTCCTCTATACCAATTCCTGAGTCTTCCACACAAAATATTACTTCAGAATCACTGTTGAAACTAGCGTAAATTCGAATGTAACCATTATCCGTAAATTTTATGGAATTCTCGATTAGATTGTTTAAAATTTGCTTGAATCGAAATGGATCAGATATCAAATGGAAGGATTTTGACTGTAACTGATTTACAAATTGAATGATAATCTTTTTGTGCGAAGGAATGTTTTGTTGTTGTATATTTATTATCTCATTTATGGATGTGATAAGATCAAATTTCTGATCAATTAGTTTTATTTGCCCCGATTCAATTTTTGATAAATCTAATATTTCATCAATTAAATGAGTTAAAGATTGACAGTTAGTGTTAATGATACTGGCAAATTTTTCTTTTTTTGTCAGATCTAAATCTTTGGAACTTATTAATTCAGAAAATCCTTGAATTGCATTTAAAGGAGTTCTGATTTCGTGAGACATGTTGGCTAGAAAAGAGCTTTTTAATTGATTGCTTTCTTCTGCTTTAT
>Ga0209692_10000943_pt1 | contig 47245 bp, 43 predicted proteins | sample tdDd472_FD_187129 | JGI IMG/M metagenome (GOLD analysis project Ga0209692, IMG submission 187129) | Marine sediment microbial communities from the Atlantic coast under amendment with organic carbon and nitrate - tdDd47.2 (SPAdes)... | ecosystem: Environmental > Aquatic > Marine > Coastal >... | reverse complement strand
AATATGTTAATGCAACGGAACTGGATATTATTTATGATGGATCAATTACATCTGTTGATCCGGCAGACTATAATTTAACAGGTACTGCAGCTATTACATTCACTGGAGCAACAATTGATGGAACCGATGATAAAATTGTTCATCTTACAGGTGCATCAGCGTCAATTACAGGTGATGCTACATTAGACAATATTGCTGATGCTAATGTAGATTTTGATTTTTATGCTGGAATTTTACCGATTGCTACCACCAATGCAAATAATCCTGGTGGCACAATAGTAGAAGATATACCTGCAACATTCCAAGGAATTGTTTCGGCAAACGACGCCTTTAATAATGTTTGGATTGCAGATGCAGCAGGTGCCTACAATGGAATTTTAATATATGATTATGATTTTGATGGTTTAGTAGCCGTTGGGGATGAAATTGTTTTCTCTGGAATTTTAGATATTTATAATAATCTAAGTGAAATTAAAAATCCGGTATTAATCGAACAAGTTTCTACAGGAAATACTCCTTATGGACCTTCTACAATTACAGGTGCAGACATTAGTGATGTAATTGCCGCTGAAACTGATCCTGCTGAAAGCTGGGAAGGTCAGTTAGTAAAAATTGAAAATATTAAAGTTACTGTAGATGTTAATACCGATAATGGCGGAGGTCATTATTATTACACAGCAACTGATGACGCAGGAACAACAACATTTAAAATTGGAGATAACGTAGATTATGAATTTGGCAACATTACCCTTACAGTTGATAACACCTATAATATAATTGGAGTTGTTGATTATGATTATGGTGTGTATAGAATAAATCCAAGATCTGCAGATGATATTGTAAGCACAGTAGCTCAGGTTTCTTCAACAAAATATACTGTTGATCAGGATTTAGAAACAATTACAGGTGTTCCATTCACTGCTCCTTTAGCTGATTTCGAAAGCAATATTACAGCTGATTACTCAGGTACTTTCGAAACCTATGATGCTGATGGCATAACAGTTGCCGATGACCTTGCAACAGGTTATAAAGTGATTGCTACTGCAGAAGATGGAACAACAACAAAAACTTATGTTATTACTATTGATGCTGTAAGTACTGACGCAACATTAAGTGATTTACAGGTAAGTGGAACAACCGTTACTGATTTCGCTTCTGGAACTTATACTTATGCTGTTGAATTAGATGCTGGAACTACAGCAACTCCAGCTGTTATAGCAACTGAAAATCATGAGTATGCAAATGCAGTTGTTACTCCTGCTGAAGATGTTAATGGTGATACTGAAGCTAAAAGAACTACAACGATTACAGTTACTGCTGAAGATGGAACAACCACTCAGGATTACACAATCGTATTTAGTGTTGCTTCTGGAACAGGAATAAATGAGATTGCTAACGGATTTAAAATTTATCCAAATCCAAGTAGCGGAATGTTTACAGTTGAAATGAACAATGTTTCGAATGGTGAATATTCTGTTGAAGTTTATGATGTTATTGGTAAAATGATTTACAAATCACAAATAACAGAAAGCATAACTGATATTAATCTTACTCATATGAACGCTGGTTTATATTATGTAAGTGTTAATAACGGAAACGAAAAGAATATTACTAAAATTATGATTCAATAGTTTTAGATTACTACTTTAAAATTAGAAAGCGGCCAAATGGCCGCTTTTTTTTGTAATCAATCTTTGTTTGTGTCATTCCCTCGTAAACTAAAATCCATTTTGTCATCCTGAGCCTGTCGAAGGGTAGACAAGTCAAATAGTCATTACTCGCTCCGCTCATGAGAAAGTTCTGAATAAAATGAAGAATCTATTTCAAATAAATTTAAAAATGAGATGCTTCGATAAACTCAGCATGACAACATTATTAAAATTACACTTATTTGTCATTCCGGGCGAAGACCCGGAATCTAATTATAATTGTAAAATTCAAGATCCCCGATCCATTCGGGGATGACAATAATTTATTGCAAAAGAGAACCACAAAAACAGTCTTCGATAAACTCAGACTGACAATTCTTTTCTATTCAAATTTTTCCAGTTAAGAAATTTTATCTAACTTTATTATATAACCTTGTTATTAATGATGAATGTTTGAAAAGTTTTTACATCAAACTCCTTTTTTTCGGATTGTTGTACCTTTTATTATTGGAATTTTATTTCAAATAAATTTTCCTATTTTAAATAGTATACTATTATATATTATAGCCTCACTCCTTTTTACAATTACAGTATTTAACATTTTCAAATTAACTCGGAATTATTCTTTAAATAAACTTTGGGGAGTTTTAATATCTCTAATATTGCTATTCTCAGGAATGCAATTGGTAAATTTTAAAGAACACAACAAGATTAACTTTAATAAAGAAGAACAAACTTTTATTGCAATAATTATTGAGCAACCTAAAGAAACTGAAAAATCGGTAAAAACTATTTTAAGTATAAATACAATAAAAGATTCATTAAGCTGGCAAAAAACCAATGCTCAAATTATCTGTTATTTTCAAAAAGACTCAAATGCACTTCAACTGAATTTTGGTGATCAAATAATAGCAACAGCTTTTGTTGGCAAGATCAAAAACAGTGGAAATCCATTTGAATTCGATTATAAGAAATATCTTCAGTATAAAGAAATTTACTATCAGACTTATATAAAAAGTTCAAATTATACTGTATTAGCACACGAAAAAAGCAATAAACTTTGGCAATATTCGCATAAAGCAAGGCAATCATTATTAAATATTTATAAGAAACAAAACATTTCCGGTGATGAGTTTGCTGTTTTATCTGCTCTAACTTTGGGATTTAAAAATGATCTTACTCCTGAATTAAAAGAAAGCTTTTCGGCTAGTGGAGCTATGCATATTCTTGCAGTTTCGGGATTACATGTGGGTATTATCTTTATTGTATTATGTAAGATGCTATTCTTTTTGCAAAAGAATAAATATGGTAAGATTATACAATCGATAATCATAATTGTTGTTTTATTCTCTTATGCTTTTATTACAGGATTCTCAGATTCTGTTTTCAGAGCAACTACCATGTTTGCCTTTGTTAGCTTAGGACGAATGTTTAAAAGACAAATAAATATTTACAATACTATTTCTGCGTCTGCATTTATACTATTAATTATAAATCCATATTCCATTATGAATGTTGGATTTCAGTTATCATATGCTGCAGTTATTAGTATCGTATTTTTTCAAGCCAAAATATATGCATGGTTTAGCTTTAAACATAAAATTTTAGATTATATATGGCAATTAATAAGTGTTGCGATTGCAGCTCAAATAGGGACCTTTCCTATTACAATTCACTATTTTAATCAATTTCCTTTATACTTTATTTTATCGAATATTATTATAATACCAATTGCTATCATAATAATTTATGGTGCAATATTACTTTTTTCCTTTTCTTTTTCCGAATTCCTATCAAAGTACATATCATATGGACTAGAATTTATTACACGTATTTTAAACCGAAATGTAAGTTTTATAGAAGAATTACCATTTTCAAAATTAGATAATATTCTATTTGATAGAATTGAAGTTTTTATTCTGCTAGTTCTAATTTTCACCGGGTCATTTTTCATAATCAAAAAACAGTTTTATTATTTAAAAGCATCTTTTCTGATATTAATTTTCTTTTTCTGCTACAGCATATTCAATAACCATAAAATATCTAAAAATTCATTTTTTGTAGTTCATAATATAAAAGGATTATCAGCTATTAATATGATTGAAGGCAAAAAAGCATGCTTTATTTGCAATGAAAAAGTGAATAACTCCTCTAATAATATTAATTATGCAGTAAATCCTTTATGGAAAAAACAAAGAACAAGCAAAGTTGTTACTATTAAAGAAGACAGTTTAAAAAGCTTTAATTCGTTTTCTTTCAGAGATATTAAAATCTTACAACTAAAAAACAATCAGATACTGAATTGGCAAACATCCAAAAAAATAGTAACCAATTATATCATACTTTCAGAAAATGTAAGCCTAAGTATTTCTGAATTAACATCATACTTTGAATTTGATAAAGTCATATTTGATTCTTCAAATTCTTTTTATAAAATAAAAACCTGGAAGAACGATTGCCTGCGTTCAGGAATTAAGTTTCATGATGTATCTGAGGGAGGAGCTTTTATAAAGTATCTTTAGATCTGTGTTAAAAAAAACGTAATATTTATGGAAATTCCAGTATAGAATATTTACTTTGCCAATTATTATTTAACTTTAAAAGTTAACAAAAAAACAGAAAATTCTTAAATTAACAGAATGAAAATTATTGTCGCTGGAGCCGGAGAAGTAGGAACTCATCTTGCAAAAATGTTAAGCAGTGAATTTCACGACATTATCGTAATAGATCCTGACGAAAACAGACTCAAATATATAGAATCAAACCTGGATATCCTTACAATTAATGGTTCTGCCACTTCGATGGAAGTATTAAAGGAAGCCAAAGTAAAAAGAACTGACCTTTTTATTGCAGTAACTCATTCTGAAGAAACAAATATAACCGCTGCCATAATAGCCAAAAAACTTGGAGCAAAAAAAACCATTGCCAGAGTCGATAACTACGAATTTATTGAACCTGAAAATATTTCTCATTTCATTAGTCTTGGAATTGATTATCTTATTTATCCTGAAAGAATTGCTGCGCGAGAGATAGTTGACTTATTAGGTCATGCTGAAATTTTTGAATCAGTAGATTTCTCAGGAGGGAAGTTATCATTATATGTATTAAAACTAAACGAAAAGGCACTTGTAATTAATCAAACCTTAAGTGATGTAGCTAAGATTAAGGAATTAGAATTCAGAGCTGTAGCTATTTCTAGAAATGGAAAAACAATTATTCCAAGAGGTGATGATGAATTTAAGCTAAATGATCTAGCCTATGTTGTTACAAATAGAGCTGGTATTAAAGATGTTTTGAAATACGGTGGTAAGAAAAAAATCGACATCAAGAACGTAATGATACTTGGTGGAAGCCGTATTGGAAAACGTACAGCAAAATCTCTTGAAAACCGATTCAATATTAAACTAATTGAAATTGACAAAGAAAAGAGCATTCAATTAGCCGATTCTTTACAAAATACGCTTGTTGTTAATGGTGATGGAAGAAACATTGATCTGTTGAACGAAGAAGGTTTAAGTAAGATGGATACTTTTGTTGCTGTTACCGGAAATTCAGAAATCAATATTCTTTCTTGTATTCTAGCAAAAAAGATGGGTGTTAAAAAAACCATTGCTGAAATTGAAAATATCGACTATATTGATTTAGGTGAAAGTATGGGAATTGATACTATCATTAATAAAAAATTAATAACCGCAAGCCGAATATTTAAATTTACACTAAGTGCTGAAGTTGAAACAATGAAATGCCTCACAGGTTCAGATGCTGATGTACTTGAATTTGTTGCAAAGCCCGATTCAAAAATTACAAAAGGAATTGTTAAAACAATTGATTTCCCCAAAGATGCAATTATTGGAGGTGTAATTAGGGGTGATAAAGGATTTATTGCCAAAGGTGATACTCAAATTATGGCTTACGACAGAGTTGTTGTTTTTGCTCTACCTTCTGCTGTAAAGAAACTGGATAACTTTTTTAATGCCAAATGATAAACAAGAAAATCATCTTTCAGGTTATTGGTCTACTTCTAATTATTGAAGGGTTTTTTATTGGTATTTCCACATTAGTAAGCTTGTACTACCACGGTTCTGATTTCTATGCACTTTTGATTACAACAGGAATATGTGTTTTTAGTGGAATTAGTCTTAGGTTAGCAACGCATAATGCTGAAAAAAATATACATAAACGCGAAGGTTATATTATTGTAAGTTTAGTTTGGGTAGTTTTTTCATTATTTGGTGCATTACCCTTTATTATTAGCGGAGCTATTCCATCTTATACAGATGCATTCTTTGAAACTATATCGGGATTTACAACAACAGGGGCTTCTATATTAAATGATATAGAATCGATGCCAGAAGGATTATTATTTTGGAGGAGCTTAACGCAATGGCTTGGTGGAATGGGAATTATTGTTCTATCCATTGCCATTCTTCCTATGTTTGGTATTGGTGGAATGCAACTATTTGTAGCAGAAGTTCCCGGTCCAACACCTGACAAACTACATCCAAGAGTAAAGGAAACCGCAAAAAGACTTTGGGGAATTTATGTTATTTTCACTGTGGCAGAAATAATTCTTCTGAAAATTGGTGGAATGAATTGGTTCGATGCTGTTAATCATTCATTCACAACAATGGCAACAGGAGGATATTCAACAAAACAAGCAAGTATTGCAGATCCTAGCTTTTCTCCTTTTATACATTATGTAATTATTGTTTTCATGTTTATCGCAGGAACTAATTTTACATTATCATATTTTGCATTACACCTTAAATTTAAAAAAGTATTTAAAAACGAGGAATTCAGATATTATTTAGGATTTGTAATTCTGTTTACGGTTGTAATAGCGTTTGCACTTTGGCATTTTAATGGTTATAATCCTGAAAAATCATTTAGAGATTCATTATTTCAAGTTGTTTCTATAATAACAACAACTGGTTTTGCTACGGCAGATTACCTATTATGGAAACCTTTTGTGATAGTAATGATTTTTGCCTTAATGTTTTTTGGAGGTTCAGCTGGATCAACAGGTGGTAGTATAAAAATTGTAAGAATAACCTTACTATTAAAAAATAGTTATCAGGAATTAAAAAGAATAATTCATCCAAATGCTGTTATTCCAGTGCGTATTAGCGGTAAAAGTGTTCCTACACAAATTATTTCAAATATTCTAGCCTTTGTTGTATTTTACATGCTTATCACAATTGTAAGTACAATGGTTATTTCTGCCTTAGGCTATGATCTACAAACATCATTAGGCGCTGTTGCTGCAACACTAGGAAATATAGGACCAGGAATTGGACTGGTTGGACCTGCAGAAAATTACGCTCATATCCCTGATTTTGGTAAATGGTTCTTATCATTCTTAATGTTAATTGGACGTTTGGAACTGTTTACTGTACTCATTTTATTTTCTCCTGCATTCTGGAAAAAATAATCACCAAAAAATATTAAAATGAACCGCATAAAAACCTACTTCGCGGATTGGGATCCATATGAAAAGATATGGCTGTTCATTTTTACTTTCATTATTATTGTTCTTTCGATTTACTGGAAAGATTCTCCAATAGGAATCATTGCTTCTCTAGCCGGAATCTGGAATGTGGTTCTGGTTGCTAAGGGTAAAATAGCTAATTATTATTTTGGAATTGTAGCTGTAACCACTTATGCTTTTGTTGCATTTACTCAAAAGTATTATGGAGAAGTTATGCTCAATATGATCTATTTCTTTCCAATGCAATTTGTAGGATTCTATTTGTGGAGAAAAAGAAAAACATCCGAAACACAAGACAACGTAAAGGTTGTATATATGACCAATAAACAAAGACTTATTTGGTTGATTATTACCTTTGCATCAACAATATCCTACGGGCTTATTCTTAAAAAACTGGGTGGCAACTTACCATTTTTTGATTCCGCTTCAACAGTCATGTCGGTTATAGCAATGGTACTAATGGTATTTGCCTTTGTTGAACAGTGGATATTATGGATTGTTGTCGATATAGTGTCCATAATAATGTGGGCTGCAGTAATGATTAACGGAGGTAACGATATAGCAGTTTTAGTAATGTGGATTGCATTTTTAGTAAATGCAATTTATGGTTTCTATAACTGGGTTCAGCTTGCAAAAAGGCAATAATCTAATTTATAGAATTAGCTCTCCTATTCCCTGACGAACAATCTCAAATTCATCGCCTGTACAATCAATAACTGTTGAAGCTTCATTCTTACCATATCCACCGTCAATTACATGATCAACTACATGCTCATACCTTTCATTAATTAACTCAGGATCTGTCATATAATCAAGAATTTCATCTTCATCATGCAATGAAGTTGTCATAATTGGATTCCCTAGGCTATTTACCAATTCAATAGCAATATTATTATCTGGGATTCTTACTCCAATAGTTTTCTTCTTTGATTTATGAAATCTTGGGACATTGCTATTAGCATTTAAAATAAAAGTAAATGGTCCCGGAAGATTATGTTTTAATAATTTAAATGTTGGATTATTTATGTGCATAGTAAATTGTGAAATTTGGCTTATATCACTACACACAATTGAGAAATTTTCTTGTAATGCTTTTTTACCCTTTATTCTAACAATCCTATCGAATGCTTTCGGACTATTAATATCCCAAGCCAAGCCATACACAGTATCTGTTGGATAAATAATCAATCCGTTTCTCTTCAAAGCTTCAACAGCCATAGCTATCTCTCTTGGATTTGGATTGTCGGGGTGAATTTGCAATAACATATTATACTACCTATTTATTAAAGGCTGTAAATGTAATAAACTATTAGTAAAATTATTCGAAAAGCAGCTAAAAACATGCATAAATAAAAGGAGGTTGTAAAAATTACAACCTCCTTTAAATACTTATATTTTAAGTTCTATCCGTTAACCTTTTTGTAATCTGCAAGAAATTTCTCAAGACCAATATCAGTTAAAGGATGATTTAATAATCCTAAAATTGCATTTAATGGACAAGTAGCAACATCCGCTCCAGCATCCATACATTGTACAATATGCATTGTATGACGAATCGAAGCAGCAAGCACTTCTGTTTCAAATCCATAATAATTGTACATTTCAACTATCTGAGCAATTAGTTCAACACCATCAGTTGAAATATCATCAAGTCTTCCAATAAAAGGTGAAACGTATGATGCGCCTGCTTTAGCTGCAAGTAATGCCTGACCAACAGAAAAAACTAAAGTACAATTTGTTCTTATTCCTTTATTACTAAAATATTTAATTGCTTTTATTCCTTCTTTAATCATAGGAACTTTTACAACAATCTGAGGATGCAAAGCTGCAAGCTCTTCTCCTTCTTTAATCATTCCTTCAAAATCTGTTGAAATAACTTCTGCACTAACATCGCCATCAACTATTTCACAAATTTTCTTATAATGATTTATAATATTCTCAGCACCACTAATACCTTCTTTAGCCATTAATGAAGGATTAGTTGTTACTCCATCAAGAACACCAAGATCTTGCGCTTCTTTTATCTGGTCAAGGTTTGCGGTATCAATAAAAAATTTCATAGTATATTTATTAAATTAATATTCAAAATCTGATGCGAAAATAACGCAAATTTTCGACTATAAAAATTTTATGATTAAACAATAAAAAATTGGGTGAAGATTAAATATCGAAAAGTTTAATTAATAACAAATAGGCTTTCCCACGAATGTAAATATTATCGCTTTGTCTGTTCCCAGCAACATTCAATACTTTAACTTTATTCTCAACTATCCATCGTCGGAACGGATATCCGGCATTAAAAGTAGAATCTGCATCTACGATTAAATAAGGTTTTGAAAATTCATGGCAAAATTCAATTGTTTCTTTGGTTCCTTCATTTAAATCTAAATGATCTTTAATTATTAGAGTAGCATCAGATTCTAAAACATTCTTTTTAGTACGATCGGAATATTCTTCACTTTCAATTTCAAAAACAGGATACTTAAAAGGGATTGTACCCAATTCGCATAATCTGCCTTTTGGGCAATACCCACCACATTCAAAACCATTATCAAGAGCAAAATCAAGCGCGCCTTGATCAACCCCAGTTTGCCCACCAGAAATTATTTTGGGTCTTTTCATCTTTCGTCTTTTAAAATTTTATAAATCCCGTATTTTCTACAATACCTATAAAACCAACTATATTCTATATTAATATTCAAATTCTTATTTACTTTTGCTTGTAATTGCTCAACTGTTTTTATACTTTTTGCAGAAGCCATTCTTTTTATTTTATTCTTATACGGATGAAGCTTTGATTTTCTTCTTTCAGAGTATTTAAATTTTAACAGCCCATCAATTCCCTTTTTTATATAAATTTTTGTCCAATCGGCAATTGTATCTTCATGTATTTCTAACAATTGAGTTATATTCTTGTTCCTTTGTCCTTCGTTTTTTAGTAAAATACAATAAGCTCTCTTCAGAATATTCTTTTTTTTCTGATTATCCCTTACTATAACCCTAAGTTCTTCTTCTTGCTCTGCTGTTAAAACTACTCTATAACTCATGCATTAAATTTTATACTAAAATATATAAACGGTATTTAAAACACAAGTTTATTATTATAAATTATGCTGATTCACAGTACTTAAACACATTTTCTGTGTTCAAATTAAGAATGCTTTTATTATAAATCTTTGAATTAAGTTACGAAAAATAAAGGAAAGAAAAAATAAAAAAAGCGGGCAAGCTACTTACATCGCACCGCTACAACCATCTACCCTTGCTACCTTCCGGTCCTGGGGGAGTTCAATAGGAGCTGGTCGTATAAGACTTGCCCGGGGCACAAAAGTAACAATTTCTTAAATCTTTTCAAATATTTGAATATTTATTTCTGTAAAAACTAATATATTTGTTTATCACTAAAATTTAAACTCAAATTATCATGGAAGAAAAATCAAATTCAATCTGGAAAGCCGGCTTAACATACGGCGCAATGTTAGGATTAATAATGATAATCTATACCGTATTACTTTTCGTTATGGATCAAAGTGTTAACAAAGTTCTTGGATATGTTAATTTTGTATTCATAGCAGGAATGGTTTATTATGGGGCAAAGTCATATCGCGATACTAGTTTAAATGGCAACATTTCTTATGGACGATCGCTTGGAATAAGTATGATTATAATATTGGTTGCAGGAATTATACACTCAATTTATTTTGTAATTCATACTACTATAATAGATCCTGAATATATAAACAAGCTATTAGCGGTTGTTGAAGAAACGATGTTAGACAGAGGCTTATCAGATGATCAAATCGAAATGGCACTTAGCATGCAAAGGAAAATGATGAAACCTGCAATTATTACTATTATGGGACTTGTTGGAAGCGCATTTTGGGGATTTATCATTTCTTTAATTACATCTGCAATTGTAAAAAAAGACGGTGATCCTTATCAGGAAGCTATGCAAGATATTGAAGAATAATTTGATTAAAGCATAATATATTAAGCTTGTTGAAAATATTTAAATTATTTTTGACAAGCTTTTAATAATTTATAAAGATGGATGTTTCAATTGTAGTACCCTTATTTAATGAAGAAGAATCTTTACCTGAACTTCTAAGATGGATAAAGGAAGTAATGGATAGCAACAAGTTTTCTTATGAAGTTGTTATGGTTGATGATGGTAGTAAAGATAAATCGTGGAAAGTCGTACAAGACTTAAAAACAGAGTATCCATTTATAAAAGCTGTAAAGTTCAGAAAAAACTATGGGAAATCAGCAGCTCTACAAACAGGTTTTAGTATAGCTGAAGGTGATGTTGTTGTTACCATGGATGCTGATTTGCAAGATAGTCCTGAAGAAGTCCCTGAGCTTTACAAAATGATAATGAAAGATGGTCTTGATCTTGTTTCGGGTTGGAAGAAAAAAAGACACGATCCGATTTCGAAAAGATTTCCAAGTAAAATATATAATAGATTAGTTCGAATTGTAACCGGGATAAAACTTCATGATTTTAATTGTGGATTAAAAGCTTATAGCAACGAAGTTGTTAAAAGCATTGAAGTTTATGGTGATATGCACCGTTATATGCCTGTTCTTGCAAAAGCTGCAGGATTCAAAAAAATTGGCGAAAAAGTAGTACAACATCAAGCTAGAAAATTCGGTGTTTCTAAATTTGGGTTTGGACGTTTCCGCGGCATGTTTGATTTAATTACTATTTCGTTTATTTCAAAGTTTGGTAAAAAACCAATGCAATTCTTTGGAACTTTTGGGACCTTTATGTTTTTTGCAGGATTAATTGCTGCAGGATGGGTAGGTGCAGAAAAGCTTATTTCCATATGGAAAGGTGTAAGAGCTCCATTAGTAACTTCAAACCCATACTTTTATATTGCACTTGCATCCATGATTATTGGTACTCAAATATTTTTGGCTGGTTTCCTTGGAGAATTAATTTCCAGAAGCTCAAGCGACAGAAATAAATATGAAATTGAAGACAAGATTTAATTAATAATATCAGCATACCTCAAATACAAAATGGATTATTCTATAATTATTCCAACATTTGGAAGACCAGATGAAGTTTCTACTATTTTAAAAAGTTTATCAGAATTAAACTATGTTAACTATGAAGTTATAATAGTTGATGGTAGTCCCGACAAAGTATTACATCCGGTAATTGATGAATTTAAAAACAATCTTAATTTAGTATATCTGCACGAACCATTATTAGGAATAAGCGATTCGAGAAATTTAGGATCTGAAAATGCTAAGGGTGAATATCTCATATTTTTTGATTCAGATTGTATTATCCCATCTGATTATTTAAATAAAGTAAGTTCTTTCTTAGAGAAAAATAAAGTTGATGGTTTTGGAGGACCTGATGCAGCACATGAATCATTTTCATCTGTTCTTAAAGCAATTAACTACGCAATGACATCATTCCTCACAACAGGAGGAATTAGAGGAAAGAAAAAACATGTAGGTAAATTTCAGCTTAGGGGATTTAATATGGGAATTAAAGCTGATGTATTTAAAAATGTTAATGGATATAGTGGACTACATGTTTCTGAAGATATTGATTTAAGTATTCGATTACACAAAGCTGGTTACGTAACGGAATTAATTCCAGATGCATACGTGTATCATAAACGGAAATCTAACTTTTATAAGTTTTACAAACAAATGTTCTTGTACGGGAAAGGCAGAATTGACCTACAAGTAAGACATGGAGATGCTTTAAAATTGGTTCACATGTTCCCAAGCTTTTTTGTTTTGTATCTTATTTTTGGAACCACTTTATCGTTTTTTAGTCCAATTCTTTTCTTATTATTTATTTCAAGTTTTGGACTCTATTTTACGCTTGTGTTAATTACCTCAACTATTCTAAATAAAAGTTTATACGTGGGAATACTAAGCATATTCTCAAGTTTTATATGCTTAACCGCCTATGGATTAGGAATGATGAAAAATATTTTTACCAGATTAATATTGAAAAAAGGTAGCGATTCCTTAAGATATGATATCTTAAAGGAATAGCTATTTATTGGTTTACTCTTTTATCGTAAGTAGTACCATAGGAAACATTATCTCCTTTTAATTTCTTTATAATTTCCTGTTTTATTGCATGGAATATTGAAACGTGAATGTCTTCAGTAATTTCCATATCGTTAACAGGAACATGTATGCATAAATCAACCAATTCTTTTAATTTTCCTCCTTTATAACCAACGAGTCCAATAGTTTCAGCCGATAATGATTTAGCATAATTCATTGCTTTTAAAACATTTTCGGAATTACCGCTTCCTGAAATGCCAATAACCATATCATTTGGCTTTAGGTAAAGTCTTAGTTGTTCCAGAAATATCTCATCGTATCCAAGATCATTAGATATTGCCGTTAGGCCAGAAACATTGTCGCAAAGACTCATTGCTCTGAAAGGCTTTTCGAGTCCGTACGAAATTCCTTTAATAAAATCTCCTGCAATGTGCGATGCATTAGCTGCACTCCCACCGTTACCAAAGAAATAAATAAATCCATCTCTTTCTCGACAGTCTAATAGTCTGTCAACAAAGTTTTCCATTATGTCTGTATCGAGCGCGTCGACTGTATCTTTTAATTTCTGAAAATAATCAGTAAAATTATATTTGTTCATCTGCAAAGTATATTAATTTTGATCCGTCTTTTTCAAATTTAAAATCGAAATAATCTAAAGGTTTTAAAGCCTCTATTAGTTTAGGTTGATTTTTCTTTTCACAATAAAAAAGCATAAAACCTCCTCCTCCTGCTCCTAATAATTTTCCACCTGTAGCACCATTTTTTAATCCCTTTTCATAAATATCAACAATCTCAGTATTGCTTATGTTTGATGCTAATTTCTGTTTCAACAACCAATTTTCGTGAAGCAAGCTACCAAAATCATCAAGTTTACCATTGTATAAACAATCACGTAAATCATAAACCAGCGAAACCATTGATTTTAATGTATTGAATTTCTCGCTTTCGGCTATATTTCTTTTTTGCTCAGATAAAATATCAGATGCTTTACGCTGATTGCCAATAAAAAACATAATCAGATTATCCTGAAGTGTATCGTATATTTCATTCTTAATATGAAGTGGCTCAACCTTAACGCTTCCATCTGGATTAAAATATATAATATTTAAACCTCCGTAAGCAGCTGCATACTGATCTTGCTTCCCGATTGGCTCTTTAAGAATATCAATTTCCATTTCGCAAGCTTGCCTTGCTAACTCTTCATGCGTAATATATTTTCTTTGAATTGCATGTAGATTATGTAACAAACCTACTGTAAAAGCAGAGGATGATCCCATTCCTGAACCTGAAGGAATATCAGCAATTGAACTAATCTCAATACCTCCTTCTATTCCAGAGCGCATAATTGCTTCCCTTAAAATCGGATGTTTAATATCCTGGACTTTTTCGGTTGTTTCTGTTTGTGAATATTTCACACGCACCTGATCCTTAAAAAAATACTTGTGTGATGAAATGTACATGTATTTATCAATTGATGTGCTTAACACAGCTCCTTGATGCTGTGCATAAAAGGCTTCCATATCGGAACCTCCACCAACAAAACTTATCCTAAAAGGAGTACGAGTTATAATCATTTTCTATTTTTTATTTAAAACTCTGGTTTTAGGCGTTTATTGCTTTACAACCAGATCAGCAAATTTACTCTCTTTTTCAATTAATTGGTATTCATCCAGCCTTCTTTTTTGATATATATCCTCAATTTCAGGTAAATCTTTCTCTCGCCACTCATTATAATCAATAAATCTTTTCTTATGAGTTTCTTCATCTATCTTAAGAAACATCTTCAAATCTGATCTTTCTCTAAGTTTCTCAGAACTAAGTGAAATTACACCGTCAAGAATAATAATATCGGTACTTTTTATATCATATTTTATTATATCTGATTCCCTTTTTACATGGTTCGAATAAGTTTTTAAAGATATTTTTTTACCCGATAGTAAATCAGAAATATCGGTTTCAACTTTATTAAGCTGAAATCTATCGTAGACATCCTTACAATTATCTCTCTCTCTTTCAGGTAATATCCAATTGTCGAGTTCGATCTTAGCTACACCTATGCCTTCTTTTGTAAAAGATTCTTTTATATATGATGATAAAGTACTTTTTCCACTTCTGGTATTGCCTCCAATTGCAATAACAAAGGGTTTATTTTTTTCAGATTTTTTTTGATATTCCAACTTAAGCTGATGAAACAAAGCTTCGAATGGTTTATCAATAATAAAATCAACGGCTTCTTTCAGGTTTTTAAAAAAGTAATCGGGTAAAATCTTCGTTTTCTTTAATCCCTGACCTGTCATTACTCCAACTGTTGTGCATCCTGCTGCTTTGCCCGCTAAAATATCTCTTTCCGAATCGCCAACCATTATTGATTCCTGCAAATCAATATTAAACTCCTTAGAAGCTTCAATTAACATTCCAGGTTTAGGTTTTCGACACTCACACTCAATTTTAAAAGCTGGATTTTCTTCAGGATAACCTTTATCAGGATGATGAGGACAATAATAAATTGCATCTAATTTCGCTCTTTCGTTTCCTAATTCTGTTTCGAGCTTATTATGTATAATCTGCAGCTCATCGAGTGAACATAAATTACGTGCAACTACCGATTGATTTGTAATCACAACAGACAAATACTCCGATTTATTTATTTTCTTTATTGCATCAGAAGTAAAATCATAAAGTTTTAAATCTTCCGTTTTATGGATTAGATCTATATCGTAATTTAAAACTCCATCTCTATCTAAAAAAATTGCTCTTTTTTTATTATCAAATAAAGATCTCTCAATTTTTCCACTCTCATAATCTCTGGTAACTTGCTCCATTCTTTCAGGAGTTCCCATATCCTTTAAATATTCTGGCGTATTATAACCAAACATCCTGATTTTTGAATGAAGTACAGGAAATATATTCTTTCCAAAATCAGCTTTAACTCCTTTTTTAAGATATTTAAAAACTACAGGCGAAAATATATAAAGTCCAGCATTAACAAGATTTTTATAATATTTATACGGATCGTGAGGTTTATTATAAACTGCAATAACTCGATCATCCTCGTTCATTTCAATTAAATCACTATCGTATGGATGATCGTTGGGATGAATCACTAAAGTACATTCACTTTCTTTCTGTTTATGAAATTGGATTAATCGTTGTAAATTCACGTTCATCATTACATCACCGTACAATACAAGAAAATCCTCGTTCAATTCATGCTCAAGTTCTTTTATTGCCCCAACAGTTCCTAAAGGAGTTTTCTCCTCGTAATATGTTATGTTTAATCCTATTTCACTTCCATCCTTATACTTATCAATTATAACATCTTTTAAATGATTAACCGTTAAAACAACATCAGTTATTCCGTATGTTTTAAGAAGTTCGAATTGATGCTGCAATACTGTTTTATCCGAAATAGTAACCATTGGCTTAGGAATATCTTTTATTACACTTCCCATTCTCGTTCCTTTACCTCCGGCTAATATTACTGCTTTCATATCTAATTATTCTTTATTCTATTTTTGAGATTTAATAAAGTCTACTATTTCGCTAAAATTATCGGGATTGAACCACACAATTTCTTTATCGCGGGCAAACCAAGAAATTTGTCTTTTAGCATAGTGTCTTGAATTTCTTTTTATTAATTCTATTGCTTTTTCTTGTGTTATGATACCATCAAAATGCTCGAACAGTTCTTTATAACCAACTGTATTCAAAGAATTCAATGCTCTGTCTTTATAAAACCGCTGAGCTTCTTCAACTAAGCCTTCTTCAACCATTTGATCAACACGTAAATTAATTCGTTCGTATAATTCTGCTCTATCTCTTTGTAAACCAATTTTTATGATATCAAAATCACGTTCTTTTTTACTCCCCTTTAAAAAAGATGAATAAGGTTTTCCTGTTTGCAAAGATACTTCCAATGCTTTAAGAATTCTTTTTGCATTTTTCAGATCGATCTTTTTATACGATTCAGGATCTAACATTTTTAATTGCATGCGCAAACTTTCTATTCCTTCTTTTTCGTGCATTGCAATTAAATCATTCCTTATTTCCATATCAATATCAGGAAGTTCATCAATTCCATCACAAACAGCATTAATGTACATTCCTGAACCACCAGTCATAATAACTTTATCGTGATCAACAAATAAGTTCTTTAGCAATTCAAGAACCTCAAGCTCAAACATGCTTGCATTATAATAATCGTAAACAGATATATGACCTATTAAATGATGTTTTACTCTTTTAAGTTGATCGTCGGTAGGAACTGCAGTACCAATTTTAAGTTCTTTGTATACCTGTCGAGAATCAGAAGATATTATTTCTGTACCAAATTCAAGTGCTATGTCAATGCTTAAATCTGTTTTGCCTATTCCTGTTGGACCTGATATTACAATAAGCTTTTTCATTTTCAGATTATAAATTCAGTAAAAAACTCATTGTATCAATATTATCGGCATAATCCCATAATTCGGGTTGCTGTGCCTTCCCAAACGGAATTGTATTTTTCACAACTTCCTCATTTGAAACAACACACTGTATTTTATCTTCATTTAACTCCAGAAACTGTTTAACATCTTCAATATTTTTGTAATGTTGGTAAAACAATACACCAATTGGTGATGATAATCCTTCATCATCTTTTAAGATTACAAAACCATTATCTAAATGCTGAATCTGATTCATTAAATAAACCGACTTATTATAATCGTAATTATTAGCATACTTATTGTGTTGGTATACATGATTATAACTAACAATATTTTCGAAAAAATTATCAAAAGAGTAGTCGGCCGGAATAAATAATTTAGATACGTTTCGACAACCTAAACCAAAATAGCTGAAAATATCATTTGCTAAAAGTTCTATTTCTTCTATTGTTTCGTTACCAGTTAAAACAGCTGCTGAACTTCTATTTTTTCTTATTATATGAGGATATTTTCCAAAGTAGTATTCAAAATATCGTGCTGTGTTATTACTCCCTGTTGCAATTACACCATCAAAATTCTCCAGTTTACCTTCAGTAAACTCAATTAAGTTGGCAAATTCATTATCATAATCAATTAAAAAATCAACAATAAATTTAAGTAAGCGGTTATCCTTTGATGATAATTTCCCGAGAAATTTATTACCTGACATTAAAACAGTTAAGAAATCATGAAAGCCAACTAACGGAATATTCCCAGCTGTTACAACTCCTATGGTTCTAATTTTTTTCTGATTATTTAATTCAGGATATTTATTAATCCACTGATCTAGCTTTTCTGAAGAAAGTGATTCACCAATAGCTTTTATTGCGTCTTTAATATTTTGTTCTGTAAACCAAGGATTATAAATTCGATCATTTATTACAATATCCTCTAACTCTTCACTTCTAATAGACTCTAAATCACCATTGGAGTATTCTCTTAAAAACTCACCTAACTGAACAAATGATTTAATTCTTTGAATTAATTCCATGATGGAAAATTAAGTAATTTAAAATCAAAATAAAAAATGGATGATCTTTTTTTAAAGATCACCCACTATATAGAGTCGTTAGTTTAAACTAAAATGAATCCCAAGGTAATTGCGTAAATAATGTTCCTATAGCAGCACCAACAATGATAAAATAAATTACCCAGAAAACTAATACTAAAGATGACAGAATTGTTCCAATCAATCCGCAAACCCTACCTGCATTCATATTTTTATATGAACTTATAGTATAATTATCAGGATTTTCGTTGTACAATGCTTTGGCTCTACCAGAAAGCACTAATGCAATTATACCCAAGGCAACTCCAAACAATCCATAACAAAAACACATTACTATTGATAAAATTCCAAGAACTAAAACAGCGGTTGCATTTGGTAATTGTTGCTGCGTACCAGGATTTATTGGTTGAACTTCCGGAGTAGTTGAATTTTCCATATGATTTTTTTTATTAGGTTAATAATTTATAAATATAGTTTAAAACCATTATAATGGCATTAATAATGAATACAATTTTTAAAATATTTGCTCCGTTTTTAAATTTAAATATTAAATGTAATACAAGATAAAACAATAAAAACAAAGTAGTAGTTAAAGCTGGATATAAAACAAAGCTCTCATAAAGATTACCTTTAAGTAATTCAATAAAAGAACGTTGCATGCCGCATCCTGGGCATTCAACCCCAAGATACTTTTTATACGAGCAAGTCGCCAAATGCGACTCAAGCCAGCTAATTAATTTATCGAACATAAACTTTTCTTTGGAAATTCAAATATAATCAATCCTATAGATTGTCCGAAAATAAAATCGAAATATAATCGACCACCTCGTTGGAAGAAATAATCTCTCCTGAATGTCCTGATCTTAAAATTTCAACTTTGGGGTCTGCTGAAACTAATTTTGAATATTCAATTAAGGTCATTATTGGACCAAAACCACATACCGAAATATTCTTTTTACGAACAACTTTTTCAATTGACTCTGATTCGAGTGTTATTATGTGTTCAAGTACAAATGCATCCTTTTCTTTTCCTTCATCAGGAGTTAAGAAGTGTGAAAAATCTGAAGATGCTATTAATAGAATATTTCGATCTAATTTCTTTGAACTTTCAAATAACTTTTCGGCTAATAACTTTGCGTTTTTATATGTTTGATTTGATAAAGTTATGGGAACAATCTTGTAATTATAATCCAAGAAGTGTTGTAAAAATGGGAGCATTACTTCTCCTGAATGTTCATGCTTCTGTTCAATATCCGAGACTTCTATTCCAAGGCTTTCACCAAATTCTTTATCAAGAGCTACTTGACCCAAAGGAGTTTCCCAAAAATCATTTGAATCAAATGCAATCTCCTTTCCTATACCAGTATGATTAGGATTTACAATTACTATTGTATCAAACTTCTGAGAGGTTTGCTTTACAATCTCAAAAAAGTGCACTGCCTGATATGCAGAGAACATATATCCTGCATGAGGAACAACACCTCCAAAAATTTTATTTTTAGCTAATTTCAGATTTATCTGTGATAATTCCTTATTTCTGATTGATTCAATTTCTTCTGTTAATGCCTTGCTATTTGCTGGATAAAACCGGCCTGCAACAGCAGATTTTCTAATTTTCATTTGAGATTATTTTATATGATCAAGAATATGATTTCCGCAAGAAGAGCAATCTCCTTGATTATTTATTGCAACTAATCTTGTATTATAACCAGTTCTTTCTATTATCAATTCATTACATTCAGGGCAAAATGTATTACTACCCTCAGATGAAAGTAAATTTCCAAGGTAAACATATTTCAATTCCTTTTTTGCAATTTCATATAGCTGAAGCATTTTTTCAACTGAAGTTGGTTCTTTTTTAAACTTGTACGATGGATAATATCTAGAAATATGTAATACAGTTTTTTCTCCTGTATTATCCTTTATCCATCTGAGCATTTCTTCAAACTTATCTGGATCATCATTCAATCCAGGAATAACCAAATTAGTAATTTCAAGATGTTTACCTGCTTTTGCAATATTAATAAGCGTTTCTTTTACAGGTTCAAGTTGTGATTTTGTGTGTTTAATATAAAAATCATCAGTAAATGATTTTAAATCTACATTATAAGCATCGATAAATTGATTTAACTTATTTAATGGATCTTTATTTATAAATCCGTTGGTAACCATTACATTTTTTAATCCATATTCTTTTGTAGCAATTGCTATTTCAAGCATAAACTCATAAAAAACAGTTGGTTCGTTATAAGTATATGCAACTCCAATATTATTTTTCTTGGATAATGCTAATTCAACAATTTCTGAAGAAGCATATCTTTTGCTTTCTCTTTTAAAATCGGTTTCGGACTTTTGTGATATTTGCCAGTTTTGACAAAACTCACACTTTAAATTACATCCAATACTACCTACAGATAATATTTCAGAACCCGGATAAAAATGATATAATGGTTTTTTTTCTATTGGATCAAATCCAATAGAAGATACAAGTCCATAGTTTTCCGTAAAAAGTACTCCGCCTTTATTAATTCTCACTTGACATATTCCGTACTTTCCATCGCTAATTTCGCAATTATGAGGACACAGCTGGCATTTTACTTTTTTAGCATCAAGCTTTTTATAATAAAGAGCTTCCATCCTATTTTACAACAAAAGATTTATAATTATTAAAAGGAATATCAACTACTTTTACTTCATCAACTCTTGACCACGAAGGTGCTTTCTTTAACCAGAGTATAAAAAGTTCTAGTATCTCAGTTTCTCCATCCGCTTCAATATAAACACTACCATCTGTTCGGTTTTTTACAAATCCGCAAATACCCATTTCATTTGCCTTTTGTACAGCACTATAACGAAATCCAACTCCCTGTACTTTCCCGTAAATATTTATTTTAATACTCTTAATCATATATGAATTGATTTTACAATTTCTAATTGATAACTGATAATAAAAAAGATTCTATTAATTGGATCTTCAGTTAGGAAAATTAGAGTACAAGTAAAATTACGAATTTCAATTATTAAGGTCAATCTTAAATTGTTAAAAATCGGGTTATTTAAAAAATAGAACGAATAATACTATTTGTAATCTACTTATATTACTTTTGACATAATATCACTAAATTATGTATTCAAAAGGTCTGATAAAAGAAAATATTAGAATTGCTGCTGGCTCTATTCGTTCAAATCTAATGCGAACGGTGTTAACTGTTTTTATTATTGCTTTTGGTATTATGGCTCTGGTTGGAATTCTTACTGCAATTGAATCTATTAAAAGTTCTATCAGTAATCAGTTTCAAAGTATGGGGGCAAATACTTTTTCTATTGTAAACAGAGAAAGCCGAGTTCGTGTTGGAGGAAGATTGGAAAGATATAAAAGTATTCAATATAGGGATGCAATGACTTTCAAAGATGAGTTTAATTTCCCTGCAAAGGTTTCTATATCAACATTTGCATCAAATGTTGCCACGGTAAAATATAAGTCTGAAAAAACCAATCCTAATATTCCAGTTTATGGGGCCGATGAAAACTATCTAATAACTTCAGGTTACGAAATAAAATCAGGAAGAAACTTTAGCCCAGGTGAAATATTATCCAATTCGCATTCTGTAATCATTGGCTCAGGCCTAATAAAAGATATTTTTACTGATGGTGAAGAACCTTTAGATAAAGTTATTAGTATTGGAAATGGAAAATACAAAGTGATTGGAATTTTAAAAGAAAAAGGTTCCAGTTTTGGAGGTGCAGGCGATAAAACTTGTATTCTACCAATAACAAGCGTTCGTCAATACTTTTCTCGTCCGAATATGAATTTTAGAATTTCTGTTTTACCTAACGACTCAAAATTGTTAAAAGCTGCAATAAACGAAGCAGAAGGTCAATTTAGAATAATCAGAAAACGAAGGAGCTTTGAAGAAAATAATTTCTCTGTAGAAACTAGTGACAGTTTATCAAATCTGCTAATAAAGAATATTAGATATGTGACAATAGCTGCAACCATTATTGGAATTATCACCCTTTTTGGTGCTGCAATAGGACTTATGAATATTATGCTCGTTTCGGTAACAGAACGAACTCGAGAAATTGGTATCCGAAAAGCTATTGGAGCAAAATCTAAAATTATACGACGCCAATTCTTATATGAATCTGTTCTGATAGGTCAACTGGGAGGATTTTTTGGAATAATTTTAGGAATTCTTATAGGAAATGTTGTATCTTTAATAACTGGTGGAGTATTTATTATTCCATGGTTATGGATACTAAGCGGAGTTGTTTTATGTTTGTTTGTTGGATTAGTATCGGGTCTGTTTCCTGCTATAAAAGCATCGAAGCTTGATCCTATTGTTTCATTACGTTACGAATAATATTAGTTTTTTATGAAAGAATTGGTACTTGAAAAAACAGTTAAAACACCTTTTGTTAATTTCGATGCCGAATCCGGGATTCTAAAGATTATTGGAAGATCTATACCTGAAAATCCAGATGAATTCTATAGCAAATTGTTTTATTGGATTAATGAATATTTTAAAAAGCCTCAAAGTGATACTTTAGTAAATATTCAATTGGAATACATTAATAGTGGATCTTCAAAATTTATTCTTGAATTTTTTCAATTAATAGAAGATTACAATAGCAAAGGATATAATTGTAAAATTAGCTGGCATTATGAAGAAGATGACGAAGCTGTTTTAGAATTAGGAAAACACTATCAAGCAATTATTAATGTGCCATTTAAATTGATTGAGATATATTAAAATTTTAATCTTAAATAAAAAGCCTGACAATAACTGTCAGGCTTTCCTTTTATATAATTTTTCTGAATTAGAAAAGTTTTTCAGTCAAATCAACAACTCTGCATGAGTAGCCCCATTCATTATCGTACCAAGAGATTATTTTCACAGTTTTACCTATTACCATTGTGCATAAAGCATCGAAAATTGATGAGTGTGAATTGTGAATTATATCGACAGAAACAATTGGATCTTCAGTATATTCTAAAACACCTTTCATTGGTCCTTCAGCTGCTTCTTTCATTGCTGCATTTACTTCCTCGATTGTTACTTCGCGGCTCAAATTAGCAACTAAATCAACCATTGAACCTGTTGCTGTTGGAACACGTACTGCCATTCCATCCAATTTTCCTTTTAGTTCAGGTAAAATCTTTCCAACTGCTGCTGCTGCACCTGTTGTTGTAGGAATTTGCGAAACAGCTGCAGATCTTGCACGTCTCAAATCCGAATGAGGTGCATCTAATATCATCTGATCATTTGTATAAGAATGAACTGTTGTCATTAATCCATTTTCAAGACCAAATTTATCGTTTAAAACCTTTGCTACTGGAGCAAGGCAATTTGTAGTACAGGAAGCATTTGAAACACATTGATCTTCTGCTTGAAGATCTTCGGAGTTAACACCTAAAACAATCATTCTATCAATCTGATCTTTAGCAGGAACTGTAAGTATTACTTTCTTTGCACCATTTTTAAGGTGATCGCCATATCCTCCTTTTTCACTTTCCTTTTGTCTGAATATCCCAGTTGATTCAATAACAACATCAGGAGTTTCACCCCATGGAATATTAATTGGGCTTCTTTCAGCGCTAACCTTTATTTTCTTACCATTAACAATAATCCCATCATTATCATACGATACATCACCATTAAATCTTCCTTGTGTAGAATCATATTTTAATAAATGAGACAAAGTTTTAGTGTCGGTAAGATCATTAATTCCAACTATTTCGATATTATCCCTTTCCAGGGCAATTTTAAAAACATTTCGGCCGATTCTGCCAAAACCATTAATTGCAACTTTAATTTTTGACATTATTTTAAGTTTTTGAAGTTGAATATTTTCAAGAACCAAAATTATGCATTAAAAAGGATTTCTTCAAGAAATAAATAAGAATTAATCTAAATAATTTGAAGCAAAAATATGTTTTACAACCAGTTTAATATTCTGAGTTTTTTCTTTCTCTGTTTTAGATAATCAGATGATATTTCTTGTGCATTAACAATCTTGCCTATACGATAACTTATAAAGAGAGTAAAGTAAAATTGTTGATTATCATCAACAGCCATTATCTCAAGATTCTGAAGGTAAGCTTGTATCATTACACCTGCCTCAAGAGCATGTATTACTGTTTCCGATTGACTAAACTCAAAATTAAACCCAGTTTTAAAATAAGCTCCCGGAACTACTTTAATTTCATCGAAACCTGTAAAGAATGATGACTTGCCATTAATATCACCTGAGGTATGGATATCTGCATTAAACTTTTCTTCCTGCACACCATAAACGCTATCATTTAAAGGATATAGGACTTCATAATAAATAGGTTTTAAAAAAGCAACTGAAGCTCCAACAGAATAAAAATATCGAATAGCGACACTTCCCGGATCTCTTTTCGCAAACATCTCATTTTGCTTTCCATAACCAAAGCGTAAATCAAAAACATTATTTAATTTACCAAAGATAAAAGACTCAGAACTAAAAGCAGAAGACGATTTAATTTCTTTGGGGTGATTAAGTATTGAGAAATCTACCTCATAAATGCGTTTTTCGAAGTAGTTTATCCTATCGCCAAAGCGATAACCTATTCCCCAACCATTTGTATTAAGATTTAAGCCTAATGTTTTTTCGTTTTTATAAAAAACTTTTGGAGCTTCTTCTGGCAATTCTTGGGAATAAACCTTAATAAATAAAAAGGAAAGTATAGTTGCAGTAATGTATACCTTTAATTTCATATAAATAAAAACTGTCTCAAATGTAAATGTAACAAATTTGAGACAGATAATCTGTAATTACTTAACTGTACTGTAAATATTTAATAAAAAGTATTTATCAGGAATTAGTATCAGTTTGTTCTGTACTATATTGACTATAAGCAGGACAGTCTTTACTTTTACAAGAACTTAATACAGCAATAACAAACAATGATAATAATAAAGCAGCAATAATTTTTTTCATGATGGTCTAGTTAAATTATTTTTTTTCTATTTATCAAATCTAAAAAAAAAATACTACATATTAAAATTTAAACGCTTTGTTCTGTTTCAACAGAATTGTCAGAATATGCAGGACAACTTTTGTTCATATTACATGAACTACACACTACTATAAGTACTAATCCAACTACCATTAATCCGATCTTTTTCATCTTAATTTTTTTTAATTTATAATTCCTTAAAATTAGCTTAATGTAACTTTACAAATATACGGCAGGTTATTTTTTATGTTTGAATATTAAAAAAATAATTTAAGGCCTTTATCACCGAAATTCGTGCGTTTATCAAATTTAAGAAAAAAACCAGGAATTATCAATCCCTGGTTTTAAAACAGCATTCATTTAATAATGTTCAATTAGTTCATTACTGGAATTCTACCAGGAGTCCAAGGTGCTTTTACCTCTTCAAGTTTATTTTCTAAATTTTTAATGTCCACTGTTGTAATTGTCTTAAGTTGCTCAATTAGTTCAGGTAATTCTTCCAGAATAATTTGATAAGCCATTTTACTTGTTGCCGTTATTGCAGATGTAGAACCTGATTGTCCCCAAAGAATATATTGTAATCTATTTCCTAATGGAACTTGTCTTGGAGGTATCTCCTCATCACTAGCTTTTGCTTCGCTTCCTTCAAATCTATACATAATATCTTCTAACTGCTTTTCAATTTTCTCAGCTTCAACTAACAATTCATGACTTGCAGCAGGAGTATTTACAATAGCTTGTTTCAAGTAAGCTACTTTCTCAAGCAACTCTTCATTAAAGTCTGCTGTTCCAACTAAAACACGTGTTATTTCCGCCACATCGCGCTGAAATTTAACCATCGCTTTTCTATCAGGAGCAGGAAGTGTAGTATTATTTAAAGGCTTAACAACAAAGTCTTGATCAGCGATTAATTCTTTCACTTGACCTTTTTCATACATTGAAACAGACACTTTATATTTTCCAGGCATTACTAACCAGAAACCACTATTATCATTAAAAGGATCGAATTTATCGTTTGATAATCTGGTTGAGAAATCACCAGTATATCTTAAATCCCAGTTAACTCTATTTACACCTTTTGAAGGTTTTTTATTCATTTTCTTCACAATTGCACCATCTTCATCTTTAATTGTGAAAATGAGATAAGGTGCTAATTCTTTATCTTCATCTTCCAATTCCTTCCATGTAGGTTGAGGCATTGGCTTTCCTGCTTCAAATAATTCTTTCTCTTTTTCCTTACGGATTTTCTTATTTGTTTTTGGAACTTCTTTCATATAGTATGTAAAAGTTGCACCAAAATCAGGATTTGGAGAGGAAAAATAAGTTGCTCCTTGTCCATATTTCTTACCGGACTGAACATATACTAATGCATCCTTTACAGGGAACATATGTGCTTCATTTTCAACTAATGAAGGATTAATATCACGCAATGGAGAGTAATCATTTAAAATATAAAATCCTCTACCAAATGTTGCAATCACAAGATCACTTTCTCTTTGTTGAATTACCATATCTCTAACCGCAATAGTTGGCAAACCATTCGATAACTCAATCCATTTTTGACCTCCATTATATGAATAATATACTCCGAATTCAGTCCCAGCAAATAATAAATCTTTATTAATATGATCTTGCTCAATAGTATGAATTGTTCCATTTTCTTCAAAACCTGTATTAATAGATTTCCATGTTTTACCTTTATCAGAACTCATTAATATATATGGTTTAAAATCATCTCTTTTTCTGTTATCAAAAGATGCATAAACTATATTTTCATCAAATCTTGAGGCATGAATATCGCTTACATATGTATTTGCTGGAATTCCAGAGAAGCTCGAGATTTGTCTCCATGTTTTTCCATCATCTTCAGTAACAGATATTACTCCATCGTCGGTACCGGCATAAAGTAAACCTTCTTTAACTGGTGATTCAACCAATGAAATAACCATACCAAACTGAGATGTTGAAACATCTTTTACAACAGCATCAGAACTCCAATATTTACCCATTACCGGCCAAGTATTTCTATCGATCTTAGCAGTTAAGTCATCGCTTATAACTTCCCATGTATTTCCTCTATCGTCACTTTTAAATACAACATTTGCAGCCATATATAAACGAGTGTTTTTATGAGGGCTAATAATTAATGGTGAGTTCCAATTCCATTTATAAGTCAATTCACCCTTTGCAGGCTGTGGTTTGATAAATATAGACTCTTCACTTTTTTTGTCATATCGGTATACATTTCCATACTGATACTCGTTATAAATAATATTAGGATTTTCTGGATCAATTTGAGCCCAGAAACCATCACCTCCGATTGTAACTGTCCAATCATCACTTACAACACCTCCAGAACTAATTGTAGCAGAAGGACCTACGCAACTATTGTTATCTTGTGTTCCACCTGTAACATTATAAAAAGGATAATCATTATCAACCCCAACTCTGTAAAACTGAGTTACAGGTAAGTTCGATACTTGACGATAATTTTTACCATCATCATATGTAATGTAAACACCTCCGTCTCCACCAATGATCCAGTGATTTGTGTTTGTTGGGTCAATCCATAATGCATGATCATCAACGTGACGCTCACTTAAACCTAAACGTTTCCATGTTTTTCCACCGTCATAAGTTACATATGAGAAAGTTTCAACGGAAAAAACCTTATTTACATCAATAGGATCACAATAAATTTCATTATAATACTGTCCACTTGAAGCATGGTCGCTCATTTTATTCCATGATTCACCGCGGTTTGTTGATCTATAAAACCCACTTTTTCCTTCGGCTGCTTCAATAATTAGATATAAATAATCTGGATTAACAGGAGATATAGCAAGTCCCATTCCTCCTTTATGAACACCTGGCAAACCAGATTCTATTTCTTTCCATGTTTTACCACCATCTGTAGATTTCTGAACACCTGATTCAGGTCCACCACCAATTTTTGTGTGAACATGACGACGACGTTGTTCTGTAGTAATATAAACAACTTCTGGATCTCTTGGATCTAATAAAACATTATTTACACCTGTATTTTCACTAATATTTAATACTTTCACCCAATTCTCACCTCCATCAATAGTCTTATACAAACCTCTTTCACCTCCAGGCCCCCATGCTGAACCTTCAGCTGCAACATAAACAATATCAGAATTTTGCGGATTTATAGCAATCATACCAATATGTCGCGATTCTTTTAATCCAACATTTGTCCATGATTCACCTCCATCAACAGATTTGTACACACCATCGCCATATCCTAATGCACGTTGATGATTGTTTTCACCAGTACCTGTCCAAACAACATTTGAATTATTTGGATCAATAGCAATACATCCTATTGAATACGAGCCGTAACTATCAAAAATTGGTTCAAAAGTTATTCCGTTATTATATGTTTTCCATATGTTTCCTGAAGCAACTGCAACATAAAATTCAGAAGCATTTTCAGGATTTACAGCAAAATCTGCGATTCTTCCTGATGCAAAAGCAGGACCAATGTTTCTAAAACTTAACCCACCTAATATTCCTGAGTTTACAGGATCTTCTTCTTTTTTAGGTTCTTCTTTTTTTGCAAAAAGATTAGTTGATGCTAACATAAACACAACTAAGAAAAGCTGCACAAAAATGCTGTGCACATTCAATCGATTGTTTTTTTGTGTAATTCTCATCTTTTTAAATATTTAGTAAATTTTAAGATTAGCTTTTAAACCAAATTTATAAATTTTAAACAGTAAAATAAAAGTTCTGTTCAAAACACATTTTTTTAGACAGAAATGTGATTGAATAGTTTAATTTTTACCAAAAGAAAAAGCCTTTTAATAAATATATTAAAAGGCTTCTAAGAATTCACACTATATTTTATTTAGGTAATCTAACTTTGTAATCCACTTTAAATTTCCCTTTTGTAATAGCTTGTAATTTACCTTTAATTAACCTTTTTTTTATAGGTGCAACTCTATCAGTAAACATAATGCCCTCTGTATGATCATATTCATGCTGAATAACTCTTGCTGCCATTCCTTCAAACCATTCATCATGAAAATTAAAATTTTCATCATAGTATTCCATTCTAATTTTTGTTGGCCTTGCAACATCTTCTCTTAATAAAGGAATACTAAGACAACCTTCGTTCATAGTAATTTCTTCTTCTCCCTTATCAACAATTTTTGCATTAATAAAAACTTTTTTAAAATCTTTTAGCTTTGGTTCATCTTCTTCAAAAGGTGATCCATCTATTACAAATAAACGAACAGACTTCCCTACTTGTGGTGCAGCCAAACCCACTCCATCAGAATGATACATAGTTTCCCACATATTTTCGAGAAACTTATCAAAATCAGGATAATCCTTATCAATTTCTTTTGCCACCTTTCTTAAAACAGGTGATCCATATATTACTATTGGGTAAATCATTTTAATATTTTGTTCTTTGTTCTAAATATGATTGTAAAATTATTGTTGCACTTATAGTATCAACTAATTCTTTATTCTGTCTTGCCTTCTTTTTTAGACCTGCATCAATCATAGTTTGAAAAGCCATTTTTGATGTAAATCTTTCATCTACCTGTTTTATTAACATTTCAGGATATAATTTTTTAAATCTTCCTATAAATGGATTAATGTACCTAACAGCATCTGAGGCTTGATTGTTCAATTGTTTGGGATATCCTATTACGACACATTCTACATCCTCTTTTTGAAAATAATCAGCTAAAAAGTCCCAAATGTCTTTTGTATGTACAGTAGTTAAAGAATTCGCAATTATTTGCAATGGATCTGTCACTGCCAGCCCCACTCTCTTTCTTCCATAATCTATTGCTAAAATTCGTCCCAAAACATTTATTAATAAGATTTTCAGCTTACAAAGGTATAAAATTCATTTATTGAATAATTAGATATTAAATATTCTTTTCTATAAAAGAAAACAACTTATGTTCTTAAAAGACAAGTCCACTTACATAAATTTCTATCCATTAACTGCTTACACCTAATGCTTTTTTTGTATCTTGTATAAGAAATCATACATGATGTATAACACAAAACTATAAAGATCTAATAATATGCGTATTAAAAATCATTAACTTAGCTTAAGTTTTACAACATAAATTAGCGAATTTGATTTTTTTACTTTTGGTTTTTGGAATGTTTCTTATGGGATATTGACGCCCCTCTAAAAAATTTATTTAAGCTATGTATTTTTTGAGTTAAAAAACTTCTATATGAATAAAGAAATAAAATTTAGTCTGGTATATCGAGATATGTGGCAATCTTCGGGGAAATATGTTCCAAGGGTAGATCAACTAAAAAAGATAGCTCCAGTAATAGTTGACATGGGGTGCTTCTCGAGAATTGAAACCAACGGAGGTGCTTTTGAGCAAGTTAATTTATTATTCGGAGAAAATCCGAATAAGGCAGTACGAGAATGGACTAAACCATTTAACGATGCGGGAATACAAACTCACATGCTGGAAAGAGCCCTTAATGGAATCAGAATGTTTCCAGTTCCGGCTGATGTTAGGAAATTAATGTATAAAGTAAAAAAGGCTCAAGGTGTTGATATTGCACGTTCTTTTTGTGGTTTAAATGATCATAGGAACTTAGAACTTTCGATAAAATATGCTAAAGAAGCAGGAATGATCTCACAGGCTACACTAAGCATAACTCACTCCAATATTCATACGGTAGAATACTTTATGGGTGTTGTTGATAAAGCAGTTGAATATGGAACTGATGAAATTTGCTTAAAAGATATGGCTGGTGTTGGAAGACCTGTAATGTTAGGTCGATTGGTTAGTGAAATAAAGAATAAGTACCCTCATATTATTGTTCAATATCATGGCCATTCAGGTCCGGGATTTTCGGTAGCTTCTATGTTGGAAGTTGCAAAGGCTGGAGTTGATTACCTTGATGTTGCAATGGAACCTTTATCATGGGGAATGGTGCATCCTGATGTAATTACTGTTCAGGCAATGCTAAAAGATGCTGGATTTAAAGTTCCAGAGATTAATATGAAGGCATATATGAAAGCAAGAGCTTTAAATCAGGAATTTATGGATGATTTTCTTGGATATTTTATCAATCCTAAAAATAGATACATGTCATCGTTACTTGTACAGGCAGGACTTCCAGGAGGAATGATGGGAAGTATGATGGCAGATTTACAGGGAGTTCAAAAGGGGCTGAATCAAACTCTTGAAGCTAATGGCAAAGAGAAGCTTACTGAAGACGATTTGCTAGTAAAACTTTTTGATGAAGTAATTGATATTTGGCCTAAGCTAGGGAATCCTCCTCTTGTAACTCCGTTTAGTCAATATGTTAAAAACATTGCTTTATTAAATGTAATGCAAGAAATACAAGAAAAAGAGAAATTTGCAATTATTGACAATAATGCCTGGGATATGATTATTGGCAAAGCTGGTAAACTTCCTGGGAAATTGGATCCTCAGATTATTGAGATTGCTGAAAGTCATGAAAAAGAGTTCTACACAGGTATTCCACAGGACAATTATCCTGATGAGTTAGATAAGTTCCGTAAAGAAATGAACGAAAATGGTTGGGATACTGGTGAAGATGACGAAGAGTTATTTGAATTTGCTATGCACGAGCGCCAATATCGTGATTTTAAATCAGGTTTAGCTAAACAACGATTTCTGGAAGAAATTGAGAAATTGAAAGAAGAAGCTAAACTTCCAAAATCAGATTCGAGTCATATAAAAGCAGATCCTACAAAAAAAGACATTCCATCACCATATATGGGAAGAATATTTTACAATCTCAATTACTTTATTGAAGAGCAAGCTGTTGAACAAGGCAATCAGGTTAAAAAAGGCCAACGAATTTGCTATATTGAGAACAATTACACTTACGATGAGATAGTTTCTGACTATGATGGCGAGGTTGATGAAATCTTTTTCAAGCATGGAGATATGGTTTCAAAAGGTGATGTCATTGTAAGATTAAAATAGCTTATTTCATATTGTTATAAGTACTATTTAATTCTTAATTTGTGTTCTGCCTCTATTTTTTAAAAAAATACTTTTTAAAGAATTGAACTATTATTTCAAATTCTTGTTCTAAGAATAAACCTAATTATTTAACATTTATATATGGCAAGTTATTCTATCAAAGAACTGGAGAATTTATCGGGTATAAAAGCGCATACAATACGAATTTGGGAAAAACGCTACGGTATAATTAAACCAGCACGAACAGACACTAATATAAGGTATTACTGCGATAGTGATTTAAAACGTTTGTTGAATATAGCAATGTTAAATCGTGTAGGAATACGTATATCAGACATTTCAAAACTATCTGACACAGAGATGACAGAAAAAGTATTGAGTGTTTCTGGCGACTCAACGAGTTCGGAGAGCAATATTGAAAATTTAATTATTGCAATGGTTGAAATGGATGAATACAAGTTCGATAAAATTCTATCTCGTTACATAATGCATGAAGGATTTGAGAACACTGTAATTAGAGTCATTTTCCCATTTTTTGAAAAGATTGGTTTATTATGGCAAACGGGCTCTATTAATCCAGCACATGAGCATTTTGTATCAAATCTTTTTAGGCAAAAGTTAATGGTTGCAATTGATAATATTGTGGTTCCTGATAGTCAGGCTGCACAAAAATTTATAATGTTCTTACCAGAAGGTGAATATCATGAATTAGCTTTATTATTTTATAATTATTTAATAAAGAAGTCAGGGAAATTAGTTTATTATTTAGGAAGCTCAATACCTTTCGACGATGTTTTAGAAACAAGCAAGATGGTTAATCCTAATTATTTATTTACTTCATTAACTTCATCGTTAAATATGGAAGAAGTTTCAGATTACCTGAAACAGCTTTCGGAGAGTTTCCCTTTTCAAAAAATATTTGTTACAGGATTACAAATAAAAGAGAATAATTTTGATTTACCCTCAAATGTTCTGAAAGTATCATCGCCTCTACATCTCAAGGAAGTTCTAAACAATTAGAAATTATTAAGAATTATTCTAAATAGCCTATCCTGCCTTACTTTCGGCAGGGTTTTTTGTTCAAGTAATTGTTAATCATATCACAGAAAGCTTAAACAAAAAAAATGCATTTTTTTGCAATTTAGAATAAACAATAATAAAAGACACGCATGTCTTTTATTTAGGATTATTCAGTGCCAAATCTTATTTAGAAACATCTATAAATATAGCTTTCCAGACATCTAAAGATTTGCATATGTATCAATTCAGGTTGTATATTTGTTTAAGAAAAAAAATAAAACATACAACTATGACAGCAATTGAATTTAATCATCAACTTATAAGTTTAGAGACTAAACTTTCTAGGTTTGCGATGAGCTTAACCTCGAATAGAGAAGAAGCTCAAGACCTGTTACAGGAAACATATTTAAAAGCATTATCACATCGTGATAAATTTGTAGGATATACAAATTTAAAAGCATGGGCTTTTACAATTATGAAGAATACGTTTATTAATAATTATCGTAAACAACAAAAACAGAATACACATAACGATACGACAAACAATCTGTATTTCTTGAATCTATCAAAGGAAATATCTCCGGCCAGACCAGATAATGAGATGACTACAAAGGAGATTTTGAAGCAAATTGACAACTTGCCAAAAGAATTTAAACAACCTTTTAATATGTTCTTAAATGGCTATAAATACAAAGAAATAGCTGATGAATTAGAACTAAAAATTGGAACTGTGAAAAGTAGAATTTTCTTTACTAGAAAAAAATTAATGGAAAGTTTAAGAGACTTTCAATAGAAAGAATATCATTTGCTAAGTTATTATATTTCAAAGGACTTTTCGGAACTTTTCAAGAACCGAAAAGTTCTTTTATTTTCACCTCTCTGTAATTAAAAATTTCCTCGATACGTTTTCTGATAAATAGTTTATGTAGAATTTGCCCTATAACACCAAACTTAACTTCATAAAATAAAATATCTCTCATTTCGGTACCTATTTCTGTTTCTTTAAAATGATGTTCGTGATGCCAAATCTTATAAGGTCCTTGTATTTGATTGTCGATAAAATACTTGTGCTCTTTTATTTGAGATATTTCTGTTACCCAGTTGACCGATAAGTTTAACAATGGACTTACTTTGTAGGTAATTATCATTCCAGGATACATCTCTCCTGCATCAGATCTAGACAATATATTAAAGTTCATGTTCGGAGGTGTAATTTTTGCTAGATTTTCAGGTTGCGAGAAAAATTCCCAAGCTTCCTTAACTGAAATAAATATATTTTGTTTCTTTTTAAATTGGTGCATTTATAATCTGCAATGTTTAGATATCAAAACAAACTTCTCAATTAATTGTTCTTAAACTTTATAATTACTTTTCAAAAGATTTCAGAAATTCATCAAGTAATACTTTAGCTTTTTCAAGATTGCTTTCTGACACAAATATGTGAGCTTCAGATCCTGCATATCCACCGCCAAAACCTGCTGCTTTTCCTGAATCCATTTCATTCTTAATTAAGGATGGTATTTGATTATCATCTAATATTTCTTTTAATACACTTACATCAATTTCTGAACCTGTATACAATCGGATTAAATCTTTGTGATCAGTCATATTTTCTATTTATTAATTTTACAATATTATAGTTGAATAAAGATATTAAAATAAATCCATATTTTTTACTGAAATCAGTTCCAATGTTTCTGCATTTATAGCTGTTAAATATCCTAAACCTTTATGATGAATGTAAACACATCCTGTATCGATATTTATAATATCAGTTATACCTGATTCCATTTTTCGTTTTAACATTTCTAATGCGATCGGTGAATGTCCATGAATAATTTTCTTTCCATTAACTAAGGTCTTATTATATTGCTCTTCTCTTGACCAGATCATTGCTTTAAAATCTGTAAGGGGTTTACTAATTCTAAAATTTAATCCTGCATGAACTATAACATATTCTGAAAACTCCATAAAATAAGGCAGATCAGCACAGTAATCAAAATACTTTTCAGGTATTAATTCATTTACAGGTTTACTTATATTTGCATTAACATTAAAACTTCTCATAGTTTTTTCTGCTCCATTTGTGTACCAATCTGTATCTGTTATTCTCTGTTTATACAAATAAGCATTAACCAACATTTCTTCATGATTTCCACGAACGCTTTTAGATTTAACACCAGCGTTATTTAGCTCAATTATATAATCAATAACAGATTTTGAATCTGGTCCTCGGTCGATTAAATCCCCAACAAAATATAATTCAGGATCTTCATCCATTATACAAATCTTCCGAACTAATTCCTTTAGTGTTTTTATACACCCATGTACATCTCCAATGAAATATCTCATCTCCTACACTTTGGATTAAAGTACTTAATTTGAATGCAATTGTCAAGAATTAGCAATACAATTTCAATGTAAATAGAAAAAACGGCAATATACTTTATGCATATTGCCGTTTCATATTTTAAAAAATTTTAATTAAGCATTTACATACAAATAACGCTTTATTTTTTGAGTTGCAGTTTTTTCAAATGGAATTAATTGAGGAACAACAGCGTATATTCTTGAAAATTTATTAACCTTAGAGTTAACATGTTCTTGCAATTCAAGCATTAATTCTTCAGCCTTCTTCTTAGCAAAATGAACTGCTTCATCTTTTAAATCCTGAAATTGTTTTTCTAATTCTTCATAATTAAAATGAACTAATGCAACCAATTTTCCTTTCTTTTCAATAACAACTGATTCCAGAACATATCTGAAATTATTTATAACTGATTCAATCTCTTCTGGATAAATATTTTCGCCACTGGCACCTACAATCATATTTTTAATTCTACCTCGCAAATGCAGAAAATTGTCTTTATCAAAATATCCAAGGTCACCAGTTTTTAACCAACCATCACTAGTTAAAACTTCTTTTGTTAAATCAGGCTCTTTATAATATCCTTTCATGATATTATCTCCTTTTGCCCACACTTCTCCTTGTCCAGTTTTTGAGTCGGGATTGTTTATTTTTACTTCAATTCCTTCCAAAGCAGGTCCTGTTGCTTTTAATTTAACAACGTGAGGATTAGCTCCAGAAAGTAATGGTGAAGATTCTGTTAATCCATAGCCAATTGCATATGGGAATTTTGCTTCACTTAAAAATTTCTCAACAACAGGATCTAATGCCGCGCCTCCAACACCAAAAAACTCTAATTTACCTCCAAATGTTTCATATAATTTTTTGCCGGCTAATTTGTTCAATATCTTTCGGATAGTAGGTATTTTATATAAAATTGATAAAAACTTGCTATTTGTAAACTTTGGCAAAACCTGATTTCTATATATTTTTTCTATAACCATTGGCACGCTCAACATATGAGTAGGCTGAACCTTTTTCATTGCAGGTACTAAAACATTTGCAGTTGGTGGTTTTTCAAGATAATATATAGAAGCACCTTGTAAAATTGGCAGAACCAAGCCCAATGTATTTTCATAAGTATGCGATAATGGTAAAAATGAAAGGAAACGATGATGTGATTTTACTGGCTCAATAGTAAGAACTTGTACAGCATTAAAAACAATGTTTTTATGCGTTAGCATCACTCCTTTTGATTTACCCGTAGTACCAGATGTATATATGATAGATGCAAGATCAGATTCTTCAACTGTAGAATTAGTATTCTTACCTATTTCTTCATCTACTGCATTTCCTTTAACAACCTCAAAATCATCAGAATAAATTATTGTATCAAGTAAATTTTCAGGTAAATTTTTAATTTTAGGGTACATTAATTTAGAAACAAAAATTGCTTTTGCTTCTGAATGCTCTATGATATTTTTTATTTCATCATCATGAAAATCAGGTAGCATAGGAACTACAATTGCTCCAATAGAAGTAATTGCAAAAAATGAGATTCCCCAATTTGGCATATTACGACTTAATATTGCAACCTTATCTCCTTTAGATATACCCATACCTACAAGCATAATCTTGATTTTGGCTACCTCATTACCAAGATCATTGTATGTAAGAGGATTCCCATTTACATATGATAAAGCAATATTATTACCATATGTTCTAACACTATTTTCAAGTAAAGAAGGAAAAGTTTGATTTTTTAGATTGCTCATAACTTCCTCAATTTAGATTTAATTAAATCTTTTTATGCGAACAAAGATTATTCACATATTTAGATGGTTCAAGGTTGTCAAAAATAACATAATATCTTCTTAAAAAAGATTTTACCCTAAATTATTATTAACAATCCTTGGTTAAGAAAGGTTCAATATTCTTTAGCACAATGTGATACTGCGATTAAAAAACGAACTAAGCGTTACTGCTGATATATATCTTGATGGTGAATTTATTGGTGACGAAGAAGATGAAAGTTCAAGAACCTGGAGTGTTCCAAGCGGTATACATACTGCAAAGCAGAGTGCAGTTATAAGGGTGACGTGGTTAAAACACCTACTTTCCCTGTTGGAGGAACCATTTTAGTGACATTGCACGAACAGTCTTGTTCTTTAAACGACAATTATTCAGAAAGTAATTTATAAAAAGATTAGCACCGAAGAAATAAAAACGAAACTATTGAAGACCTTAAATCAAACAAATACCTTGCACTTTTAATTCATATTAAAAAGCATAAGTAAAATTCTTATGTTTTTTGGCTTATTGTCATGCTTAAACATGTAACTGAACAAGAGCGTTATTCTTATTTTTCTATTAATTTATAATCTAAAGGTAGCCAGTCAGCAATTCTTCTTCCAGCCATTGCACCTGTCCAACGTACCCCAACTGGATCAAAATTACCATTTTTCTCAAATAAAACGAGATCCGAAATAATGAGTTTTGACTCAATCTCAAAATAATAAACTCTCAGATTTCCTTTGTATTTTAAATATTTATTTCCCTCCTCATCCTCTACAACAAGATCTTTGTATTTTACTCTCTTATTTTCGGCATTTATTATTCTAAAGTTATTTTTTGTAAGCTTATTTTCCCATAAAGATCTAAATAAGTGCATTCTCGATCCCCTATAAACATAATCACGATTTATTTTGATTAGCTCTGGATTCAAGCTAGTATCTTCTTCAAAAAGAAAGTTGCCAGTAAAAAACACAAACTTTATGTCTCTGTAGTATTCAAATTTATCGAGATAATAGGTAATGTTATATCCTAAAGCTTTGTTTTCTATTATAAGCGGATTTTTAGTGTATGCTTTCAGCGTATCTTCATCTTCAAAATAATTAAATGTGATATCGCTTTCGTTCACCACCTTACAATCCCAAGAATTTTGGGTAGTTCCTAGAAACTCTTCCCGAAATAATCTTAGATTTCTTTTCCTGGCTCGTACTAGAGATTTTGATTTGATTTGAGCTTCACTAATATTATAAACTTTAGGCTGCAATTTAACAATTAGCTTTTCATTATCTGATAAGGATGTTATTGTTTTAGAATAATACCCGATAGCACTAATTGTTAACGGCCTTGAAGAATATCGCGAAATGTCTATTGAGAAAGTTCCATCTTGTTGCGAGATAGTACCATGTGATGTTTCACTGAAATATACGGTTGCAAAAGGAATTTCTTTATTTGTATTTTTATCTATTACAACACCTTTTACTACTTGCCCATAAGATATAAATTGTAATAATGTGAATATTAAAATGGGTAAACTTTTTTTCATAATCATTAATTCTATTTTTAAGGGTTAAAAAAAGACCGCAATTTTTATACCTATCTAAGCATTATTAATATATTATTTTAATTTTCTTTTTCTGCTAGCTCTTATAATTTTAATTTAGTTCTATTCACAATAAAAAGAAAACAGCTCTAAATATTTAATTTAGGCTGTTTTAATTCATTTTGTGATCTGTTTAAGTGGAGCTGGCGGGAGTCGAACCCGCGTCCGGACAAGGAATCCAAATGCTTTCTACATGCTTATCTCATTATTAGTTTTCGAGACTAGTCTGGCAAAGAGCAGCCGAACTAAACCTTAGCTTCTTAATTTCGCTTAATTGTCGAAGCGCCAACTAAACTAGTTCAACATTTACGATGCCTCTAAATCAAGTGCGGTTAAACAACGCCCTTTGAGAGACAGCTTGTCTGTAGTACCTAGACCACAGATTAAGTTTAATTCACTGAGTGAGATTAAGCAGCAAGCGCGTAATTATTTTCGCCGTTTATAAATTTGAGTTCTAGGATTAACGAGCCAAAACACAAAGCTCGACATGCTTACATTCCAATTTACCCAACCGTCAAAACCAAGGCAGCCCCAATTGGAATTGCAAAGTTACAATATCTTTCAATGTATTATTATTTTTTTAGTTAAAAAAAATTAATTTTAGGCTCTCAATTAATAATTATAAAAATCGAATAAATATGGCACCTAAATTAAAAGTCGGAATTCTACGCGAAACTAAAAACCCACCAGACAAAAGAGTTCCTGTAACTCCATCACAAGTTGTTAAATTATCTGAACGATTCCCCAACGTTGATGTCTTTGTTCAACCAAGTGATATTAGATGTTATACTGATGAAGAATATCAGTATCTTGACTTAAATATGAAAGAAGACTTAAGCGATTGTGATATTCTATTAGGAGTAAAAGAAGTTGAACCCAAAACTTTTATTGACGGTAAAACTTATATGTTTTTCTCACATGTAGCCAAGAAACAACCTTACAACAGGGGATTATTACAAGAAGTTATCAAGAAAAAAATACGTTTAATCGATTATGAATATTTAACCGATTATAACGAACAGCGAATCGTTGCATTTGGTCGCTGGGCAGGTATAGTTGGAGCTTATAATGGATTAAGAGCAAGAGGTATAAGGACAGATAATTTTGAATTAAAAGCCGCTCATCAGTGTAAAGATATGGATGAGATGTTCGCAGGTTTAAAAAAGATAAAGCTCGAAAAGAAAAAGATTCTTGTATCTGGCGGTGGCAGAGTTGCAATGGGTGCTATGGAAACTTTAAGTCAATTGAACATAAGAGAAGTAACTGCTGACGAATTTCTAAATCAAGAATTTGATGAGCCAGTACTTTGCCGTATTGATCCTGAGAATTATGTTGAGCATAAAGGAGGAATGCAATTTGATCTTCATCATTTTTTTAAGCATCCTGAAGAATACAAATCAATTTTTAAACCTTTCACAAAAGTTACAGATATATTTGTTGCCTGCCATTTCTGGGATCCTAAATCTCCAAACTTCATAGAAAAAGATGATTATCTTGATCCTGAATTTAAAATTACTGTTATTGCTGATGTTAGCTGCGACGTTGATGGACCTATTGCTTCAACTGTTAAAGCATCAACTATTGCTGAACCATTTTTTGGATACAATCCTGAAACAGGAAAAGCGGAGCCTCCATTTGTTAGTCCAAAAAATATAACAGTTATGTCTGTTGATAATCTTCCTGGTGAATTACCACGAAATGCTTCATCAGATTTTGGAATCAACTTAATCGATAAGGTTTATCCATCATTATTTGGAGAAGACAACACAGGAATGATTGAAAGAGCTACCATAGCAAAAGATGGAAAGCTTACTGAAAGATATGCTTATTTAAAAGATTACTTAGAAGGAAAAGAATAGAAATAAAATCTTAATCAATATAAAATCAGCCTTATCATTCTGAGTTTATCGAAGAATCTAAGGCTGATTTTATTTATCTAAATTTTTAATTTTTATGATTTAGATTAATTGACAATTCTATTTCATAGGAAGTATTAAGATCATTCTTAATAAATGTAAAATTATCAGAACCATAATATAACTCTAATCTTTTTAAAGCATTCTTTAAGCCAATACCTTCCTTATAATTGTTAAGATTTGTTTGGATATTAGGGTTTTTACTATTACTAATTTTGAAAAATAATATTTCGTTTACAATACTGAGATTCAAATTTATCCATTTGTTTTTTATAGCATTACTTGTTCCATGTTTAAATGCATTTTCTACGAACGCAAATAATAAAAGAGGCATAATGTAGATAGTACAAACATTATTAGGGAATGTAGTATCAATCTCTATTTTTGTATACCTAATCCTTTCAAGTTCAATGTAATCTTTTATAATTTGAATTTCACCTGTAAGACTGACTAAACCATTATTACATTCGTACAGTGAATATCTTAAAATTGATGAGATTCTTTCAATTGATTGTGGGACCAATGAATCATTACAATCAAGAGAAAGTGAATAAATATTATTTAAAGTATTAAATAAAAAATGGGGATGCAGCTGACTCTTAAGCACCTTTAATTCGGAATCAGCAATTTGTTGCTTTAACAATTGTTTTTCAAAGAAATTTATAAAATACTCTTTTAATAGTTTGATTGTTATAAACAGTATTAGTTGTGTAAATAACAAGATCCCAATAATATAAAGATGTTTAAACTTAAAGGCAACATTTTCTTTAAAACTTTCAACATATTCAGGACTATATTTTGGCATAAATATGTAAATATTGCTTAAATCATCTATAATCGTTAGAAAAACCAATATAAATAAAGAAAGTATAATAAATAAAGCGATCCGCTTTTTATGTAAGAGTTTTGGGATTAAATAATAAGTTATAAAATAAATAGTAGGGATTAAATAGAAATGACCATATAATAAAGCTAAGAGTTGAAACTTAAAATCTTCAAGTGTAAATGACCGATACAAAAACGCAGTCATAAACGTTGGATACATGAGAGTGAAAGATACCCAATAAATTAAATGATTACTTATTCTTTTTAATATTTTGACATTTATGTTCATTTAATTCTATATCTTATTTAAAATATCTAAAGTGTTAATTTTGTAGCTTCTTCCTATAGCAATTTTTTTATCGTTTATTTCAACACTAGAAGCACTGAAAGCTTTTACTTCTTTAACATTAATAATAAATGATTTGTGTATTCTAATAAAGAAACTACTTGGAAGTTGGTCATAAAATTTGGTTAAACTACATTTTGTAACAATGTTTTCAGTTTCTGTAAATATTTTAATATATTCCCGCATTCCTTCAACGTAAAGAATATCTGATGGATTTATTCTATACGTTTTGTTATGATCTTTAATAAAAATACTTTTTGAAGGAACACTTTCGCTTAGGGATTCAGCTCTTCTTGTTGGACTTGAAATGTCGAGGAATTTATTTATAGCTTTAAAGAATCGATCTAATGTAATAGGTTTAAGTAAAAAATCCAGAACATCTAAATTGAATCCATCAATAGCAAATTCCTTATATGCTGATGTTATTATAACCTTGGGTTTTTTAGTTAATGATTTTAAAAAATCTATGCCATTAATTTCAGGCATTTGTATATCTAGAAAAAGCAAGTCAATGTTATTGTTTTGTATGATAGAAGATGCTTCAATGGCATTCTCACACTCAGCAATGATTTCAAACTGCTTAAAATGACATAGATGATTTTTTATTAGCTTTCTTGCTAATGGTTCATCATCAATAATCAAGCATTTTATTCTCATCTTTGTGGTTCTTTTTTATTGATTTCTTAATAGTTTTTTATTCTAAGACTTTTAATAATACAAAGTTACGTAAAAAGGAAGACATTTCTTCAAATTTGCAATTCAGATCCAAGTACAGTCTACATACAACCTTTTTTACAGCACTAACGACATTTCTGATGCAATATTTGTTATTTAAATTAAAACACAGACTAAATAAAAGATTTGTTTTTAAAAAGTATTTTAATACAAGTGTCATATGCATGAGCAAAACAGCTATACAAACTTCTAATATCTACCGTATTTGATTATTTTTTTTTCTGATCCAAACTAACAATACTTTAGCAAAAACTTAGAAAAGGTTAGTATGTCTGACAAGTGGATAAGATTTTAGGTTCATAAATAGTTAAAATATTCATACTTATGCTCTATCAAACATGCAGCCTTTTTTTAGTTTTTACCCTTCTATTTAATAACTTAAAATTTTAATCTATGAAAAAATTAACAATTTTTCTTGCATTCTTGTTGTTTGTTGGATTTCAAGCAGCAGCACAGGTGCAAATCTCGGGTACGGTAACCGGCACAGAAGACGGATTATCTATCCCTGGAGTATCGATAGTTGTAAAGGGCAGTCCCACTATTGGTACTACTACTGACATCGATGGTAAGTATACTATTACAGTACCTGGAAGTGCTGAAGTACTTATCTATAGTTTTGTTGGTATGGAAACTCTTGAAGAAACAATTAACGGAAGATCAGTAATTGATGTTGCGATGAGCACAAGTGCAATCGGACTAGACGAAATTATTGTTTCCGGTGTTGCTTCAGGTACTCCTAAAAAGAAACTTTCTGTTTCTGTATCTAAAGTTGGTGCTGATCAATTACAGGATGTTCCTGCTTCTTCTGCTGCAACTGCACTACAGGGAAAAGTTTCTGGTGTTACAGTAACACAAAGTGCTGGTAATCCTGGTAGAGCTGCAACAATTATTATTAGAGGAGCAAAACAATTAACTGGAAGTCAAGATCCTTTAGTAATCGTTGACGGAGTTATGGTTGACGGTACACTTGCTGACATCAACGTAGACGATATTGAGTCTTACGAGATTGTTAAAGGAGCTTCTGCATCTGCTCTTTACGGATCACGTGCAGGTAGTGGTGTAATTGTTATTACAACTAAATCTGGTAAGTCACTTAAAGATGGTGAAGTAACAGTTAGAATTAGAAACGAATATGGTGTTAACAGACTAGCAAAAAAATATGAGTTAGCTGAACATCACGAATTTGTTTTAGCAGATGACGCTGCAGATTATGATTATACTAAATACGAAGGTGTAACATATCCTGATGGTTATGTTGGTGGAAGTGATACTGGATTAGCAGGTTCCAGACAAATTGAAGCTGATTATTATATGGATAACGCTTATGGTAAAACATATGATCAACAAGATGAAATGTTTAAAGGAAATGATTTCTATACAAATTATGTTGCTGTAGAAGGAAAGTCTGGTAATACATCATTCTTAACATCTTTTGAAAATAATAGTCAAGGTGGTCTTATTGATATCGTTGAAGGTTATAAACGTCAAAATTTTAGAATTAACTTAAATCAGCAAATTTATGATAATTTGTCTTTAAGTGCTTCTAACTTATACATCAAGTCTGAAACTCAACAGCCTGGTGGTGAGAGTGGTTACAACGGAGGTATATTCTTTAACTTATTGTTAATGCAACCTGATGTTGACATTACATTAGAAAATACTGATGGACAGCCATATCAAATTGTTCCTGATCCATGGCAAGCAACAACTACTAATCCTTTATATCCTTTATATAAAAATCAAATAATTGATAAGAGAGATCGTTTAATTAGTAGTTATGCATTAAATTATAATCCTTTTGAATGGATGAATTTGGATGCTAAATATGCCTTCGAATTACAAAACTCTACATTTGAAGATTTCGAACCTTATAGTACATGGACTGAAAGTCAGGTTTATTCAACTGGTGAACTTTATGAATATTCTTCAAGAAGATTTGACGAGACTGCACAAGTAACAGCAAATTTTCAAAAGATATTTGGTGAATTTACTGTGAAAGGTAAAATAAGCTATATATATGAAAGAAGATATTTCGAAGAACATGAAGCAACTGGTACAGACTTTGCTTTTGATGTAGATAGATTATCAGTATTTGATAATGTTGTTGGTGAAACTAGTGCTGATAATTTCAGAGCTGAAGAAGTAACTAAGAACGGATTAGGTATCTTATCTTTAGATTATAAAGGAAAATATATCTTTGATGGTATGTATCGTATGGACGGTTCTTCATTATTCGGTGAAAACGAAAGATGGGCAGCTTATTATAGAGTTTCTGGTGCATGGAGAATAACTGAAGACTTTACAATTCCTGGAGTACAAGAATTAAAGTTACGTGCTGCTTACGGAACATCAGGACAAAGACCTGGATTTAGTTTTCAATATGAAACAATGGCTTTATCAAGCGGTAATGCTTCAAAATCTACATTAGGTAACAACGATTTAAAACCAGCAAGATCTACAGAAGTAGAAGTTGGTTTAAATGCAGACTTCTTAAATAAATTTGATTTTGAAACAACATATTCAAAAACAACAACTGAAGATCAGTTTATATTAGCACCACAACCAAGACATACAGGTGGATGGGGTTTTAGATATTTAAATGCTGGAACACTTGAAAGTTACTCAATTGAAGCTTCTTTAGGAGCACAATTATTAGAGAAAAAAGATCTTTCTTGGAGTGCTCGCTTAATTTTTGATAAAGTTGGTTCAGAGATTACTCAGTTAGATGTACCTGCTTTCCAAACTGGTCCTGAAGGTCAAGAGGCTGATAAGTTATTCTTTATCAGAGAAGGTGAAACATTAGGAACAATGTATGGATATCATTTCTTAACTTCACTTGATGAGATGGCTTTACAATTGCCAGAAGGTGAAACTATTGATATGTACGAAGTAAACTCTGATGGTTATGTTGTACCTGCAGGTTCTCAAGGAACTATTTATGAAACTCCTATTCTTGAACAAGATGCAGAAGGAACTAACAAACTTGTTAAAATTGGTGATTCTAATTCAGATTTCAATTTAAAATTATCTACTAACGTAAGTTATAAAGGATTCTCATTCTATATGTTATGGGATTATAAACAAGGAGGAGATATTTATAACAAAACTGCTCAGTGGTTAACAAGAGATAACCGTAGTGCTATGATGGATCAGTATGGAAAACCTGAAAATGAGAAGAAAACAACAACTTATTACAAGACTTTCTATGCTATTAATGAAATGGCTGATTATTGGGTAGAAGATGGTACTTATGTTAAGCTAAGAGAAGTATCTTTATACTATAATCTTGATAAAAAATATCTTGATAAATTAGGTTTTATAAAAGGTATTAAAATTGGTTTTATTGGAAGAAACCTTTTAACATTTACTGACTATAGTGGATATGATCCTGAGGTACAGACTCAAACTGAAACTGGTTCTCAGTTCTTTGCTTATGATTTCATGGGTTATCCTAACTTCAGAAGCTATTCAGGATCTCTTGAAATTAAATTTTAATTTTAAAAAAGAATTAACATGAAAAGAAATATTTATTTATTGATAGGTTTACTCATCGTCTTTGCATTTAGTGCTTGCGAAGATCTTGAAGTAGAGAACACTAACAGACCGACGTTCGCAGAAACCAACGATCCATCTCAAGTAAATGGTGTAGTTGGAGGTTTGTTTAATGGAATCCATTTCGCAGGTCATACTTTTGACGAGCCTTTATTAGCATGGTTTAATGCTGCTGATGTTGGTTCATGTTCTTGGGGTAACTTTGCGCAACGCGACGTTTCATCTGAACCAAGAGTAGTTTATAATAACACTCCTGCATATCCAAACAGAGTTCCTGTTGAAAATTACTACGCATTATTATATTCATATTCAAGTAGTGCTAGTGATGCTCTTGCTGCAATTGCAAATGATGAAGATGATGTTATTGAAGAACCAATTAGAGCTGCTGCTGTAGCTAAATATGCTCAGGCATACTGTTTGGGTCATATTGGGATGTTTTTCGACCAAGGATTTGTTGTTACTGAACATACTGATGTATTATTAGAGATACCTTT
>Ga0209692_10000939_pt1 | contig 47511 bp, 41 predicted proteins | sample tdDd472_FD_187129 | JGI IMG/M metagenome (GOLD analysis project Ga0209692, IMG submission 187129) | Marine sediment microbial communities from the Atlantic coast under amendment with organic carbon and nitrate - tdDd47.2 (SPAdes)... | ecosystem: Environmental > Aquatic > Marine > Coastal >... | reverse complement strand
GTGGGGTGCGCGCTCGGTGAACAGGCCGGGGTTACTGCGGTAGAGTACATCGTAATAGGTGATGCCGCCGCCTTTCTTGGCGATGGAAAGAAGCAACAGGCACTGGGTGCATTTGGTGGAGACAAGCACCGGAGTGACTGGCAGGTCCAGGTGGTCGTTTAGTATCTTTATTTCGTCCGGGTTTGCGCGCATCAGGATTTGTTCCGGGTCGTGGATCAATTCCAGATTTGTATAGGGTGCACCGGTCTTGCGCCAGAGCAGTCGCTCTTCTTCAAGGACATTCAGGCCCAGCGTCTTGAAGAAATCAATGCGTTTGGGGGAGAGGGAAAAGACCGTGTAAGTGGTCTCGGGATCGGCTGTCGCCATTTCAAGCATGGAGCTGCCAAGTCCCTGGGTCCGGTATTCCTTGAGGATGTACCAGGATGTGAAATTCACGAACCGTTCGCGGCGTCCGCCTATGGTGCGGTAAGAGCAGATGTGGCCGTGGTAGCCAACGATCCTGTCTCCATCCTCGGCCACGATGCCCATGTCCGGGTTGTCCGTACACCACGTGGGCGTGAACAATGCCTTCCAGCGCGCGACTGGAAAATCGGGATTCATGTTGGTGTACAGCAGAGTGCAGATGGAGTCGATGTCGCGAGGTTCGGCGCGGCGCAGGGTGGTGGTCATGGAAATTCCTATGTGTTCGTTGGTGCCGGGGGCCAAATGTCGGCGGGGCTCATCCATTGCACGGCAGTATGGGCCGAGGTCATGGAAAACAGCATTTCCATGAAGATCCATGCGTCTGCATTCATCTCAAGGTGATGGGTGAGCACGCAGGTCGGCTCACTGTCGTCGACTAAGCCGGTTCGCTTGTCCTTCAAGTGCTCGACCAGATCGTTAATGCAGTGTTCGGCTCCGGCAAAGCGAGCTTCTTTCTTTTTCCACTTGAGTACGTCGCAATGGGCGTCGGCCACGCGGAGGTCGCCTGGCGGGACGGGACGTTGTTTTTTGTAGCTTGTGGAAATGCCGCGAAAGCCCATGACCGGCAGGTAGGCTAGAAGCTCGGAGTCGATCTTGTTCCAGGGCGGAACCACCACGGGAACGAAGCGATTCTTGAATAGCTGGGTAAATTTGAGCATGCCGTTTCGAAGGTCTTCAAGCACGGCGGATTTGGGCCGGTGCAGTCCCAGTTCCCAGGCGCCATTGCCGGACGGAGCGTGATTCTTGTGGGCGTATCCGTGCTGGAGAATCCAGATGTGAGGTGCGTCGGATATGGTCTTTCTGAGGGGTTCTCCTGCACGCGTGGGCACGGCAGCCAGGCCGCAGGGAATGCCATACTCGTTGCTCAGCCGGATCAACCGGTCCAGCTCAATGCATGGTTCAGCGGCATCGTCATCGCGCCACCAGAGGGCAGCGGTCATCCCGGCGCGCTTCCAGGCGTCCAGCTCGGTAAAAAGATTATTCAGTGCATCTGTTGTCATAGCGGGTCTTTATAGCAGAGGAGCGCATGAAATGCCAATCTGTGGCTAGCGTTTTACCCGGATACATGGCAGGACGTTTCCAGAGGAATCAAGACCAATGACAGCTCCGATAAACAACATAATCTGGAACATGACCAGGAAGTGCAATTTCCGCTGTGAATATTGCTATTTTCCGCATGACAATACCCCGGTCACTGAGACCCTGCCCGTGGAGAAAATTAAGAAATTTCTCGATGGTACAGGCCGCAAGTGGACTGTGGGCATGACCGGCGGCGAGCCGTTCATCTATCCGGGATTCGTGGATGTTTGCCAAACCCTGACCGAGACCCACAACCTCGGCGTGGATACCAATCTATCTGTTTCCTCCAAGGTGAAGGAGTTCGCCGAGCGCATCGATCCGGCTCGCGTGGACGATCTCTATGTTGCCCTGCACATTCAGGAGCGCGAGCGGATCAAGGGCGTACCAGCGTTCATCGAGAATGCCCGGTTGCTGCTCGACAAAGGATTTACCGTCATCGTCAACTACGTGGTTCACCCCACGCTGGAACACAGATTTCTGGAGGATCGCGCGTTTTTCGCTTCCCACGGCATCGCAATCACGCCGCGCCCGTTTAGGGGTGAGTTCGAAGGCAGGCGATATCCTGAAGCATACGGCGACAGGGCGGCAACCATCTTTGCCGACAACCCCGAGCAGGGTAAGAAAGTCGCCTTCAATTTCTTCGGTGTTCCCTGCACCGCTGGCATGACTTTGTTGCGTATGGAACCGGACGGCACGATCTTCCGTTGCCCCGGCGACAAGACCATCCTCGGCAATGTTATGGACGAAGTGGATATTTATGACGGACCTGAACTGTGTACTAAAAAACGGTGTCCTTGCCGCGGTCTCGATCACGTTCAATTGACGGTTGCCCAGAAGAGCCTGGTGGAAGGCGTGCAATACGCCGTGGTTGCTGAAAACGTTTTGTCCAAGGCCGCCTTCGAGCAGGCCATGACTCATTTTCCCGATCATCCTTGCGCCGAGAACAACCTGGGTGTCCTCGCCTGGCGACGCGGAGACAAGGCTGAGGCCGTCCGTCATTTCCAGGCTGCAATGGCCGCAAATCCGGAGCGTACGGTTTATGCCGGCAACGCTGATGGCGCGCAGGGTGACACCTCGAATTTCGATCCTGAAATCTGCCTGGACGTGAATCCAATTCTGCAAAAATAGGGTTATACCTATCTTGAAATTCTGGTCTGACTCTTTGGTTAGCTTTTCTGGACAGAACTGCCTCAAGCCGGTAACGTGACTTCGTTGCCGCCATCTGCCCCCTTGTGAAGGGGTGTGTACGGCGACTTTTTTGCTAAAAAAGTATAAATCTATGGAACCGAAAGCATATAACATATTGATGTACTCCCATGACACTTACGGTCTGGGACACATTCGCCGCACCATGGCCATCGCCAGGAATCTGGTCCGGCCGGAAGTGAACATCCTCATCGTCACCGGTTCCCCCATCGTTGGCCGCTATTCCATGCCCAAGGGTATCGATTTCGTGCGTATGCCCGGCATGATCAAGAAATCCAATTCTCTCTATGTACCCCACTCCATCAAGGTCGATCCCAAGATGGCCATCTCCATTCGCAAGGAGATAATCTCGGCCACGGCCAAGACCTTCAAGCCCGACCTGTTCATCGTGGACAAAGTCCCCACCGGCCTGAAGAATGAAGTCCTGCCTACCCTGAAGTGGATCAAGAAGAAGCTGCCCTGTACCCGTGTGGTGCTCGGCTTGCGAGACATCCTTGATGATGCAGAATCCACCCAGGCCGATTGGAAGAAAAAGAAATTTCCCGAGGTCCTGCGCGATCTCTATTCCGAGATATGGGTCTACGGTGAGGAAGCCCTCTACAATCCGATTACGGAATACGCCTTCCCGGAAGATATCGCAGCCAAGACCGTGTTTACCGGTTACATTCCGCGTAAGGTGCCCAAGGTCCGCAAGGTCAAGCGCAAGGACAAGCAGGTGTTGGTCACCATCGGTGGTGGCGGAGATGGATACACTGTTCTCGACAACTACCTGAAGATGCTTGAATCCAACGGAACCGTTGACTTCAAGACCCTGATGATCACCGGCCCGTTCCTTTCCCGCGACCGGCTGGACGAGCTGGCCGACCGCGCCCGCGCCCTCAAGGTTCAGATCAAGCCGTTTGTTCGCAACATCGAGAAACAGATGGTCTCCGCCGATCTCATCGTTTCCATGGGCGGCTATAATACCATGTGCGAAATTTTGTCCCTCAAGAAGCCCGCATTGGTCATCCCGCGCGACAATCCGCGCCAGGAGCAGCTTATTCGCGCCAAGGTCTTCAAGGGCCGTGGCCTGTGCGACTATATCAAGTGGGACGACGTTTCGCCCGAGACCATGCGCGAAAAAGTCGACACTCTTCTCGATGATTCCAGCAGCTGCACCGCCGATCTCGAAACCTTTGCCATGACCGGCCTTGACGTCATGCGCGAACGCCTCAAGTATTTCAGAGAGAACTGTCAGTGATCAAAGCCGTTCCCAAAGGCAAGACCCTGGGCATGGTGCTCAAGGGGTATCCGCGTATTTCCGAGACTTTCATTTCCAACGAAATCCGGCTGCTCGAAGAGATGGGATTTCATGTCCACATCTACTCCATGCGTGCGCCGCGCGAGAGCTTTTCCCACGACTCGGTCAAGGCGATCAAGGCCAAGGTTACCTACCTGCCGTCATCCATGTTTTTCGGGCTGCCCGCTTTCCTGTGGTATAATCTGCGTCTTTTCTGCCGTATGCCAGGAAGGTATCTGTCCTGTCTCAAACTCATGAAGACCCGCTTTGCGCTCGCGCCCAAGAAATACACCTGGGTCAAGCACATGCTCCAGGCCGGATACATCGTGCAGAAATCCGTCATCGACGAAGGCGTGGAACTGGCGCACCTGCACGGGCATTTCGCGCACACGCCGACTACCGTGGCCATGTATGCCGCGCATCTGGCCGATATCCCGTTCAGCTTCACGGGTCACGCCAAGGATATTTACACCCAGGACCCGCGTCGTATCGAGGACAAGGTTGACCGGGCAAAGTTCGTGGTCACCTGCACCAAGTACAATGAGCAGCATCTGTCAAAGACTGTCGCCAACGGCAAGCCCATTCACTGTGTCTACCACGGTATCAATCTCGATCTTTTTTCACCCAATGGCCGGTCCACCGAAGCTACTACTCCATACTCTATCCTGACCGTGGCCCGGTTCGTGCCCAAGAAGGGGCTGGATACCATTCTCAATGCCCTTGCCAAGCTCCGTGCCGAGGGTGTTGATTTTCGCTACACTCTGGTCGGTACTGGTAAGGCGAAAGAGAATCGCAAGCTTCTGGCTCTTATTGAAGAGTTGGGCCTTGCCGACGTCACCAACCTGACCGGGACCGTCACCCACGACGAGGTCATCGAGCTGCTGAACAAGGCTGATTGTTTTACCCTCGGTTGCCGCGAGGCAGAGGATGGCGACCGGGACGGAATCCCCAATGTGGTTGCCGAGTCCATGGCGACCGGTGTGCCCGTGGTCGCCACCGATGTGTCCGGGGTGCCGGAGCTTGTCGAGCACGAGGGGAGCGGGTTGCTTTGTCCGTCAAATGATGCTGATGCGTTGGCCGGAATTTTGCGGCGTATGCTTGAGGATCAGGAACTGCGGGGTAGGGTTATTCCTGCTGCGCGGGCCAAGGTGCATGAGGTTTTTGATAATAAGAAGTTGGTTCGGGAGCTTGGAGAGATATTTATTGAGCATGGGGTGCCGTGTGAGATGAAGTGATGATCGAGCTTCGTTTTTTGGAGAAGAGATTGGGATGGCCGCCGAAGAGGGCGGCTTTTTTGTTGGGATTTGAACGGCGGAAGAATGGCCGCCGGACGCTTGACAATGTTACGGTTTCAACTGAGGATTTGAGCGCCTGCCTGGATTGATATGTAAAAAGAATTGGACGATATCTTTTGGCGGGTTTTATCAAGAAGAAAATGATGGAGAGATCGAGATGAATATATTTGGCAAGTCGGTTCCGTTTTATAAGATGCAGGGTTGCGGCAATGATTTCGTTGTTATCGACAATCGTGAGATCGGCGTGCCCGAGTCTGTCATGGACATGTGGGCGCAGAAGATTTGTTCGCGAGCCTTTGGCGTTTATGCGGATGGGCTTTTCTTTCTTGAGAACAGCGATGATCCGGCTCTGGATTATCGTTGGCATTTTTATAATTCCGACGGCTCCCGTGCAGAGATGTGCGGCAATGCCTCCCGTTGTGCTGGAAAGCTTGCCCACGCCATCGAGCTGGCTCCGGCAGAACATACCTTTGGTACGGATGCCGGTCCGATCAAGGCGCAGGTGTTACTTGAAGGTCCGAACAGAGGGCGCGTCAAGGTTCAGCTCACTCCGCCTGTAGGAACCGAAACCAACATCAAGATTGACATCGATAACCAGCCGATGACCATTCATTTCGCCGACACCGGCGTTCCCCATGTGGTTGTTTTCGTGGATGATATCGAGGCCCTCGACATAATGGATCTTGGTCCGAAGATTCGTTACCACGATCACTTTGCGCCCGCCGGGACCAACGTAAACTTCGCCCAGGTCAAGGATGAAAACACCATGCTGCTGCGTACTTACGAGCGCGGCGTCGAGGCTGAAACCTACGCCTGCGGGACCGGTGCCGCCGCGGCTCAACTGATTGCCAACAAGCTTGGTCTGACCGATGACTACGCAGATCTCACTACCACCGGTAACGAGGTGCTGACCATCTTCCTCGAAGACGGTAATATCTTCCTGCAAGGTGCCGCCGAACTGACTTTCAAGGGTGATCTTTTTCTGGAACCTCTGGACCTGAAGGCCGATGGAATTCCGAGCCTGACCCAGGATTGCGTCGGCTGCGGATGGTGTTGTCTGACAGATCCCTGCATGGATTCCCACAGAAAATACGGCTACATGCGCCGTTGTCCCGACCTGTTCTGGGATGAGGATAAGAGCCGCTATATGTGTGCAATGATGCTTGACCCCGAAATTGGTGAGCAGGTCAAGAAGTCGCAGCACGCGGGTCAGGGGTGCTATGCACCGCGGAACTCATGGCGCGAAGATGTCAGAAATCGCGACGATGACAAATAATAACCCCCCTCGCTTGCACTAACTCGCTTTTGAGACGATACTTTCTCTGTTAACTGAACTGTCAGCCAGACGGAGATTCTCATGCGCGTGATGTTTGCCGGTGTGGGCGAAGCCTTTGACGAGACCCTGTCCAATACGACCCTGCTGGTCGATTCCGGCACCTCTACCATTTTGCTCGACTGCGGGTTTACGGCTGCCTCCGCGTTCTGGAGTGTGGCTGAGAAACCCCTTGAACTGGACGCGCTCTACATTACCCACTTCCATGGCGACCACTATTTTGGAATCCCGGCCCTGCTTGTACGCTTTGTCGAGGAAGGGCGTACCAAACGGCTGACCATCCACGGACAGCCTGGCATCGAAGATCGTGTCCTGCGGCTGATGGAGATGGCATATTCCAATGTCATGGCTCGGGCCGAGTTTGATATATTTTATATCGAATGTGATCCCGGTCAGGATTTCAAGCATGCCGGTTTTCGATTCCGGTTTGCCATGAATGACCACCCCATGCCGTGTCTGTCTGTCCGGCTGGACTGCGGAGATAAGTCCATTTTCTACTCCGGAGACGGCAGGCCCACCGAGGCCACTCGCGCCCTGGCCAAGGGGTGCGACCTTATCGCGCATGAGTCGTTTTCCATGGAACCGGATACGCCGGGGCATGGAACCATCGATTCCTCCATCGAGTTCGCGCGTCAGGCCGGAGCAAAATCTCTGGCGCTGGTCCACGTGCAGCGGAAGGTCAGGCGTTTTATGAAAAAGGACATCCTTGCCAAGGCTGGGGAGGTTTCCGATTTTAGCGTCTTTTTGCCGGAACCGGGCGATGAACGAGAAGTGTAGATTTTCTGTGACTTTTTCTCCTTCCAGAGTGTATATTATGGTCTGTTTATGTCTTTAAAATTCGGAATATAATGTACTTCCACTCTGTGCTTATCCGTGCCACAGTGCAGTATACGGTCTGGGGGACGGCTGTGTTTCTATCGAGAAAGTGAAAGCATTTTAAGCGATGAATAGTTCATTTTGAGGGATATATGGCGGAAAATAGATATGACTCAATAGTCTACGACTACTTCGAAAGTCGACATGGAGCGGCTGTTCTTCTTAGCGAGGATCCGTTGTTCAAGAAGATGGTCTCTTCGACCATTTTCAAGATCATCGGCACCCGGCGTGAGTGCTTCTACAGTTTTGAGAATTTCCAGCCGGCATTGAAACAAATCCAGGCCCTTCATAAGAAAAAGACCGAGTGCCTCGTATTCATCGAGCGCATTGTGGGCGGACGGCCGAGCACAGATGCGATCATTACCCTCAAGCAACTCCTGCCTGATTTGCGGATCATCGTCCTGGTGGGTGAAACCAAGCGCGAAAACATCGCATATTTTTATGAGATCGGCGTTAATAACGTCATCTCCAAGCCCGCATCCATGAACAACATCATCGAGAAGATGGCGTTTACCATCAAGCCTCAGGGCAAACTGAGCGAGTACATGGGGCTTGGCAAACGCTTCCTGGCTGCCGGCAGACTCAAGGAAGCCCTTGAGGTCAGCGACAAGATCCTTGAAATCAAGCCTGACAGCCCCGCCGGACTGATGCTCCGGGGTGATGTGTTTCTTGAGCAAGGCGATAGCGATCAGGCTATTCATTGCTATTATCGTGCACACGATAGCTCCCGCCTCTACCTTGAGCCGCTCAAGAAGCTGGCCAATGCATACAGGGGCGTGGATGAGGAAAAGCACCTTGAGTACATGAAGAAGCTTGACCGCTTGAGTCCGCTTAATACCGATCGCAAAACCGAAATCGGTACGGTTCACTTCAAGCGCAAGGAAATTGACCAGGCTGAAAAATATTTCGATCAGGCCATTGATACGGCGACCAAGGAAGCCATGACCATGGTTGGTTCCGTGGCCGAGCAGATTTCAGCAGCTGTTAGCAAGGAATCTCCCCGTATGTCCGAGAAATATCTCAGCAAGGTTATCGAGGCCAAGGGCCGTCACCTAAGTGTTGATGATATCTCGCTGTTCAACAAGCTGGGTATTGCACTCAGGGGACAGGGGAAATGGCAAGAAGCCATTGAAAATTATACCAATGCGCTTCGAATATCTCCCAATGATGAAGGCTTGCACTATAATATGGGCATGGCTTACTTCGATGGTGATGACAAGCGCATGGCCGCCAAGTGTTTTGAGAACGCCCTTACTGAGAATCCGGACTTCTACAAACAGAGCGAAGTTGTTTCCATGAATGTCGGCTCAATTTTTAATGAGCTTCGTGAATATGGGCATGCCGTGGCGTGCTTTGAAAGCGCTCTGGCTATTAATCCGAACAATACCACCGCCAAGCGTAAGCTGGACGCTATCAAGAAATCTGGTCGCTAACTATCGCTTGTATATGAGTAAGTGAGCCGCCGGGGTAACCCTCGGCGGCTTTTTCATGCCTGCTTGACCGTTTTCCCAAAATTCACGTATTGTCATAGTCAGGAATAACCGTTTCCTACTTGAGATGCTGTGTACGAACGGGGGGAATTATGGCGGGTGAACGTTTTGATAAAATCGTCCGCGACTTCATCGAAGAAGAAGAGGGTGTCATAGTCTATCTGTCCGACGATGCCGTCTTCACGCGTGCGTTGCGTAACATAGTCTCTCGTATCATCGGCCTCAAGGGAGAGGTTCTTCTCCCCTTCACTTCGACGAGCAATGCCATGGCCAAGTGCCTGGCTTTACGCGATGATAATACACCCTGTGTGGTCTTCATCGAAAGGATGCTCAATGAGCGGCCTTCAACGGATTTCATTATCAATCTCAAGCGTGAATTCCCTGACGTAAAAATGATCGTGCTCACCTGGGAAGCGACCCAGGAGACCGTGGCGTATTTCTTTGAGCTTGGCGTGAGCCGTGTCCTGGTCAAGCCTGCTTCGGCAAATAAAGTCATCGAAGAGTTGGCCTCATGCATCGACCCGCCGACAGAACTCAAGAAACAGATCAGTCGTTGCGCGGAATTTCTGGCAAGTGGCGATTTTGATGAGGCTCTTGAAGTGACCGATCGTATTCTGATCCTGAAACCGGACAGCGCACTCGGCCTGTCCATGCGCGGCGATGCCCTTATGGGAATCGGCGAATCGGACAAGGCGGCCCAGTCATACATGGCCGCCCACGAGAGCAAGCCCATTTTCATGGCTCCGCTCATCAAGCTGGCCGAGGCATTCAAGGAAATGGATGACGAACGCGCCTTGGCATACATGAAAGAGCTGGACGAAATCAGTCCCCTCAACCCGGAGCGCAAGATCGAGATAGCCGAGCAGCATCTGCGTCGCAACGAGCCTGAGCAGGCCGAGATTTATCTGGACAAGGGTGTGGAAGTTGCCGAGCGGGAGGCCAGCAGCATGGTTGGCGACCTGACCGAGCGTATAGTTGACGCGGTTTCTACCGTGGCTCCCAATCTGGCCGTGAAGTATCTGAACCGGGTCATCGACACCAAGCGTGTACTGGGACGTGACGATCTCGTTCACTTCAACCGACTGGGCATCATTCTGCGCGGCGAGGGCAAGTGGGAAGAAGCGGTCAAGGTTTACGAAAAGGCTTTGATCATCGTTCAGGATGATCCGGTTGTTCACTACAATATGGGGCTGGCTTACTGGGAAGGCAATGAACGCATGACCGCGCTGGGTTGTTTCGAAAAAGCCCTTGAGCTGGACCCGCAATTCTATGTGGGCAGCGTGGGCGCGGCCCTGAATATTGGCTCACTCTATCTTGACCTGAGACAGTATGAAGACTCTGAGATATTCTTTGAGCATGTCCTTGATATTGATCCGGAAAATCGGACAGCTAAGAAGCGGTTGAGTGATGCCCAGAATCGTGTGCCACCCAAGCATGTAAAGAGTCAGCGTCGGGAAAAGAAACAGTCCGCATCCTATGACGTCGATGCTTCCGGCTCTACATCGTTCAATGTTGACGCTTCTTCTTCGCGCAAGAGCGGTTCATCACGGTCCGGCGGTAAAGATGTCTCTGCATCGTTCAATGTCGACGATTCCTCTAATGTTGCCGCCTCTTCTTCGCGCAAGAGCAGTTCATCAATGTCCGAAGGTAAAGATGTCTCTGCATCCTTTGACATGGATGCCTTGTCCGAGCCCCCAAAGAAAAAAAAGAAGAAGAAAAAGAAGTCGTCCAAATTCCTCACCAACTTGGAATTCTAACCACGTTCTCAGGTTAGTTCTTCGAAATTAATACGATTCCGCAGAGTACAAAACCGCAGCCTGACAGTTGCGGCCAGCCTATGGGTTCGGCCAGCACCAGGGCTGATAGGACAAGTGCAGCAACCGGCATGACTGCGGTGAAAATTCCTGCAGTAGATGCCGGTACTTTGGTAATACCCGCGAACCAGAACAGGTAGGCAAGGACCGTGATGAACGCACCGTAGTAGGCCACGGTCAGCCAGCCGGTCAGGGATATGGCCGTGAGGTCAACGGTGAATGCTTCGTACGCGCCAACCGGCAGGAACCAGAGCAAGCCGAAGACTGAGATGATAGTGGATACGGCCAGAGGAGAGAGCGGCTCCGGCACCGTCTTGCGAATGAGCAGGAAGAGAGATTCGAACACCACCGCGCCCAGCACGAGCAGATTGCCGAAAAGGGGATTGGCGCCGGACACGCCACCTGAATCCTGCACACCGTTGATGACGAGCACTCCCAGAACCGACAGGACAATGCCCGTAGCCGTTTTCCTGCTGGGTCTGTCCTTGAGAAACAGCCAGGCGATTATGCCCATGCAAGCGGGCGTGGTGGATGTGATGATGCCCGCAGATGCGGGGCCGGTCATGGTCAGCCCGTAGAGCAGGAAGACGGTGAACAGGAATGAACCGCACATGGACTGGACGCCGAGCATCATCCATGAGCGGCGCGAGATACGCGGAAATCCGCCTTCACGGAGATAGAGAATCGGAATCAGTATTGCCAGAGCCAGGACGAAGCGCATGGTCGAGCCCAGGAAGACCGGCAGTTCTTCGACCATGATCTTTCCGGCCACCACCGAGCTGCCCACGATAATCATCGCAAGGGTGAGATTGATATATGCTTTAGTTTTTGTAGACATGATTTCTCCTTGAGAGCGAACCATATCCAAGGAGAGATTAATTGTTTTGAATAATCTTGCGATATTTGGCGGGCGTGACACCGAGCTGCTTCTTGAACAGCCTGGTCAGATGCGCCTGGTCAGAGAATCCGCAGTCCGCTGCGATATCTGCGATGCGTGTGGTTCCGATAAGGCTACGCCTGGCTCGTTCCACGCGAGTCTGAGTGAGGTAGGCGTGTGGGCTGACCCCGAACTGTTTCTCGAAAACACGCACCAGATGGAAGGGTGAAAGACCGGCCATTTGTGCCAGTTCGGTCAGGGAAATATCTTCATCGAAGCGGTCCTGAATTATGTCGCGGGCGCGAGTGACGGCTTGATGCTCAGAGCCGGTATCGGGCCAGGAACCGCGCTCGTCGGCGTGACGGGATATCCAGTTGGTCAGCAGCCAGAGCAGCCGTGTTTCCTTTTCGATGGCCGGGGTGTCCGGGCTTTCGAGCAGCCGGTGCGTGCGACTGATGCACTGGGCCAGTGCGGGGTCGTCGATGACGCCCATGCGGAAATTCGGGAGGCTGGGGCGTACCATGAGCGACTTTGCCGCTTCCATGATAGCCTCGGGCTTGAGGTAGAACATGCGGTATGCCCATCCTTCGTCCGTGGCGCTGTGGCCGTCGTGGACCTCGCCGGGAACCACGAGATTGATCTGCCCCTTAGGCGCGACAACGGTCTCGCCAAGGTAGCGGAATCGCATGGCTCCATGCTCGATACAACCCACTGCAAATCCTTCATGGAAATGCTTCGAGAAAGACTGGGTCACGAACCGGGCGCGCAACATATCCACCCCGCCCAGGAACGGGAGGGTCGAGAGGGAAGCTGATTCTTTCTGTGTTGCGTGCGCCATGAAGCCATCATGCCAAGTGTACGGGAAAAAGCAAATCACCGTTTTCCAGCAGGGAAGGTGGGTTTTCTGTGCTTGGATTGCATTCGCAAAAATGCTAGAGCGACCCCCACGAGCTTTGTTTAAGGAGAATATAAGAGATGAGAGCTAAAATACATTTGGAAGGCGCTTTGAAAGCCGTGTTGGCTGACAAGGGCTGGGAATGGCCGGAGAAGGCCGTCATCGAACCGCCGAAAGACAAGAAATTCGGCGATATGTCCGTTAACGTTGCCATGATGTTGGCCAAGCAGGCCAAGAAGGCCCCGCGTGCCATTGCCGAAGACATCATGGCCGCCATGGAAGGCGATGTACTGATTGAGAAGATCGATATCGCCGGTCCCGGATTTTTGAATTTCACATTCGCGCCGTCATTCTGGCACGAGACCGTTGGCGTCATCCTCGACGCTGGCGAGAGCTTCGGCACCTCGGATATGGGTAACGGCACCAAGGTTCAGGTGGAGTACGTTTCCGCCAACCCCACCGGTCCGCTGCATATCGGTCATGGCCGTGGCGCGGCTCTGGGCGATTCCCTGGTCCGCATCATGGAAAAGGCCGGCTACGAAGTCGAAGCCGAGTACTACGTCAACGACGCCGGTCGCCAGATGCTCATTCTGGGTGGTTCCATTCTCTACCGCGCTAAGCAGTTGGCCGGGCAGGATGTTGCCGAACCTGAGGATCTTTACAAGGGCGAATACATCAAGGATATCGCAGCCGATTTCATGAAGGCCACCCCCGGTTTGCTGGATATGGACGAGGCTGAAGCTCTCGAGCTCTGCAAGGTCTACGGTAAGGACATCATTCTCGAAGGCATCAAGGAAGACCTTGAGGCCTTTGGCGTTCGTCATGACGTCTGGTTCTCCGAGAAGAGCCTTGTCACCGACGGCAAGGTGGACGAGACCTTCGCCGATCTGACCAAGTCCGGCATGGGCTTTGAGGAAGATGGAGCGTTCTGGTTCAAGTCCACCGAGTTCGGTGACGACAAGGACCGTGTCTTGCGCAAGAGCAATGGCGACACTACTTATTTCGCATCCGACATCGCCTATCATGACAACAAGTTCAAGCGCGGTTTCGACCTCGTTGTGGACATCTGGGGTGCGGACCATCACGGTTACATCCCGCGCATGATGGCTGCCTGCGAGGCTCTGGACAAGAAGGGCGGATTGCACGTTATTCTGGTCAATCTGGTCAACCTGCTTCGCGACGGTGAACCCATTGCCATGTCCACCCGCGCCGGTCAGTTCGAGACCCTGAAGGACGTTGTGGACGAGGTCGGAGCAGACGCATCACGCTTCATGTTCCTGTCCCGCAAGTCAGATTCCAAGCTCGATTTCGACCTGGAGCTGGTCAAGCAGCAGTCCATGGACAACCCGGTTTACTACGTGCAGTACGCACACGCTCGCATCTGTTCGCTGAACGTGAAGGCAGCGGATAAAGGCATCAAAGCTGCGGCTGTCGGTCCCGATTCTCTCGCTCAGCTCAACACCGAATACGACATGCAAATGCTCAAGCTGCTCGATCAGTACCCGGACTATGTGGAGGCGGCTGCCCGCACCCAGAGCCCTCACCTGATCTCCATGTTCTTGCAGGAGCTTGCATCAACCCTGCACAGATATTATAGCAACTGTCATGTCCTCTCCGCCGAGGGCGACGTGGCTTCGGCCCGGCTCATGCTGCTCAACTGCGTGGCCGGTGTCGTCAAAAACGGACTGGGTTTGCTCGGAGTGAGTGCGCCCGAATCCATGTAAGAGGAATTTATGGCTGACAAGAACGCATCCAAATTCAAGGTCAAGGTTCCCAAGTTCAATGTGGGCAACAAGAGCTACGACTTCTCCCTGAGCCTGCCGGGCATGATCAGTGCTGTAGGCGCGGGCGTGCTGGCGCTGACGTTCTTCTTTGTCATGGGAATTCTCATCGGGCGCGGTTACCGCCCCGAGTCCGACGTGCCGCCACTGGACAATATGATGCCAGCCAAAGTGCACGGCCAGATCGCAGAGGTGCAGATCAAGCCCGAAGTACTCAGGGCCGAAGAGCTTGAGTACCCGGAGCGGTTGAAAGGTTCCGCAGATACCAGAATGGATGAGCAGCCTGCCGATGAAGTGAAAAAGGCCAAGCCCGAACCCAAGGCCAAACCCAAGGCAGAAGTCGCCAAGCCCGCCGATACCGGTCCGGAAAAGCCCGAAGTTTTCGAACCGACTCCGGCCAAGCCCGGTGAGCCGGTCTACGACTATGTCTATCAGGTCGCGTCCTTCAAGCAGCCCGAGATGGCCGAAGCCCTGAGCGCCAAGCTGGTTGCGTCTGGCCTTCGCACCGCCATCGAGGCAGGCGAGGCCAAGGGCTCAACCTGGCATCGTGTGCAGGTGCTGCACCACGGCACCCCGGCATCAACTGGAGAGATGAAAGCGGTGCTGACGAAGAACGGGATCGGAAAGCCACTACTTCGAAAGAAAACAGCTTCTCAGTAAAAACAAAAAAGGCGGACCAGATGGTCCGCCTTTTTCATATCTTCTAATCCAGAAATCTAGTCGCCATTTTCTGCCATCATGTGTTCGATGTCGTCCCTGACAGTCAGGAAGACCTCGACCACATCGGGGTCATAGGCTGTACCTGCGCATTTGGCTATCTCGTCTGCCGCATCGGTAAAGGAGCGGCCGGGGCGGTAGGGGCGGTTCTGCATCATGGTGGAGAGGGTGTCGGCAACGCTGATGATACGTGCGCCAAGTGGGATTTCGTCTCCCTTGAGTTCGGCGGGATATCCCTGGCCGTCATGCCGCTCATGGTGACACAGGACCATGTCTGCCACGCCTCCGGGAGTGGCGAATTCGGCCACGGGTCTGATTATGGCCGCGCCCTTGGCAGGGTGGGCGATGATAAGCTCCCATTCTTCGTCATCGAGAGGTGCAGCCTTGCTCAACAGTGAATCCGGGATGCCGATCTTGCCGATGTCATGCAGTTGTCCGGCAATGTGCAGCCAGCGAACTTCCTGGCCCGACAGTCCCATGGCCCAGCCGATGGCCTCGGCCACTCGCGCCACCTGCTCGGAATGCGAACCAGTACCGGAGTCCTTGGCATCGATGGCATTACCCAGCGACCTGAGGAACTGGTGCAGGGTTTCGCTGTCGTTGCGTTCCATGGCGGGGACGGCTGCGGCGTCCGGGTTCATGCTGTTTCCCTTGTACAAATCAATCTCCAAAAAAAGCCCCCGCCGAAGCAGGGGCATATTATTCAAATAGAATCGTTCGGTTCCCGCCTGCTATGCAGTCTCGGCGACAACGTCATTTTTCGGAAAAATGCGCTTGGCGAGGTAGATGAACGGAGTATCCAGTGCGGCCACTGCAACCTTGATGATGTAGGTGGACAGCATGATTTCCATGAACACTTCAACGGGGAACATGCCCCAGAAAGCGATGATACAGAATATGGCGGAATCCAGAAGCTGGCTGACCATGGTCGAGGCGTTGTTGCGGAGCCACAGGAGCTTGCCGCCGGTGCGTTGTTTGATGGCGTGGAATGCCCACACATCATGCATCTGCGATACCAGATAGGCTACCATGCTCGCCAGGGCGATGCGCGGCAAGAAGCCGAACAGCGCAGACAGATGCGGCTGGGCGAAGTCGTCGGCAGCAGGCTGGAAATAGAGCGCGATCTGCATGTATGCGACCATCATGACCAGTGCGACAAAGCCAAGCAGCACGCCCTTGCGCGCTTCCTGTTTGCCGTAGAATTCACTTAAGAGGTCAGTGGCTAGAAAAACGCTGGCATACAGCACGTTGCCAAGGGTGGTGGTCAATCCAAAAAGCTCAACAGTCTTGAGTACCTGAATATTACACAACAGAAGGTTGAAGACCATCAGGCCAAACAGCCCGACACGGCCAAACAATCGGTACACGACCAGAACCATGCACAAATCAACCAATGCGAAAATAATCCATAATGTTTCGTTCATGCGCGTGCTTTGCCCCTATTTGACTTTTTCGTCAAGTGGAAAGCGTCAGGTGGCTATGGTTGGTATAGAAAAATTCGATTTGTTATCCGACCAGAACTCTCTCGACTACTTGGATTTTCATCAGCAAATCCTTCTCCAAAAGCTCCTGTTCTGCCGTCATGGCCGCAACAAGCTCTTCATGGTTATGCATGGTCTGCATCTTGTACTTGTTTCCGAGCGCATTGCCTTCCTCCTGCATGGATACACGCGATGCCGCGCCAGTGCGCTTCTTGTGTCTTACGGAGAGATGTCCCTGATAAACGGCGAACAACCCGGCCTCGCACAGTCGCAGGTCATGCTCCATGTCATCATACTGCGTCGGCGACAGGTGAATGGCGAAGTCGCCGGATTCGAGAAGGACCTCGGTGCGGAAAAGGTGACAACAACCGGTGACTGATGCGCAGGGGCGCAGGATGTCGAACAACCCGGTGTCGAGGTTCTGGATGTGCAGGTCCGTGAGCTTGAACGGATTGGGTGCGGTCCGGGTCAGGTCCAGCGGTGGCGCATTCGGATCGACGTGCAGGTGACTGTCTGCACTCTGGATGAGGGCACCGTTTGCATGATCCACGACTTTGCAGCCCCAGACGCCTGCGTCCGGGTATTGGTTCACGGCGGTGCCGAGCTTGAGCAGCCAGTCGGCGGGCAGTTCCACATCGTCGTCGAGGTAGCAGATGAAATCGTGTTCCCGGACACCATCCAGATGCATCAGCCAGTTCCGGGCGGCGGGCGCGCCGACATTCACGGGCAGGGAGATGGTCGTGAACTTTCCCTTGCCCAGCGTCGATTCGAAACGTGTCTGCCAGGAGGCGAGCATCTCGGAAGTTCGATCCGTGGAGCCGTTGTCGAGGACGAAAATTGAGGCGTCGGAGAGGTCGGATGCCATGAGCGAACGCAGGGTCGCATCCAGTTCAATCTCCTTGTTCCATGAATAAAGGAGTATGGCCGTGGAGCCGGATAGGGGGCTTTGTTCCTTGTCCCAGCCGGAGAGCAGGTCGTGCGTGCGCATGAGCAGGCTGGTGTTCCAGGGAGTCTGGGACAGACTGTCAAGCAGCAGCAGGTTTGCAGTGTCCACGTCGCCTTCTTCGAGCATGCATAACCCCGCACGTAGGGCAGAGAAGGAAGGACCGAAGGTCTGGCCCACATCCTGGGTGAGGCGGGCCGCATCAGAACACTGGTGACGGAACAATCCGATTCGTGCCTCGACATTGACCATGAGCGGTTCGGTGCCGACAGGTGCGTCGAAATTCATCAAGGATGAGGCCCAATCCGGGTCGTTGTCGATCAGCCCCATGGCAACGGCCTGCTCGCGCCAGAACAGGTTGCCCGGTTCCTTGGCAGCGGATTGCTCGATGAAATGTTTGATCTTGGGGAAATCCCGTTTGGCGAGAATGCGTTCGAAATATCCGGTATTATCCGGCCTGTGCCAGTTGTCGGCCAGTGCGGTCAGTGCAGTCAGCGTGTCCTGATGGAGGATGGCACGGATGGCATCAATGGAAATCAACTCGGTTGCCATTCCGCCATCCAGCGGATTCTCGCCAAGGGCGGTCTGGATGGCATCGGCTGCTATGGTGTTCAGGCTGGGATCGCCGGAGCGCAGACACCAGCCCGCGATATCGAGCAGGTGGAGCTTGCCCGTGAATCCCAGGCGCAGTTTGGCCTTGAGTTCTTCAGGCAGGTTGAGCCAGAAGTCGGTCAGCGGATTAATGTTGGCATTGCCCATACGGCTGTTCCTCAAGTTCCATTGCCTTGGCTGTGGTTTCCACCGGAAGTTCTTCGCAGAGAATTTCACCCATGTAGACGCGCATGAGGTTCCTGCCCTTGGCATCCTGGGTCATCAATGTGCGCACGACCGTCCGGCCAACGCATCCCATGTTGAACCTCGTGGTTGGATCTTCGGCCAGAATCCGCATCTTTTCGGCCAGACACTGGGCGTCTTCGTTTTCGCACAGATACCCGTTCAGCCCATCCTTGACCACTTCGGGGATTCCGCCCACGCTTGTGCAGACGGCGGGCAGACCGAAATCAAAGCCCTCCAGCAGCGCGTTGGGCAGGCTTTCCTTGCGGGACGGGATGACCATAATGTCTGAAAATTGTAATTCTTCAAGTACCTGTTCATGCGGGATGTTGCCGGTGACGCGCAACCGTTCGCGAACAGCCGGTGTCAGGTCTGCTTCGAATTTCTTCATGTCGCTTTCCGAGATTCCCACGCCCACAAACTCCATGTTTCTGAAATCGCCTGACTCGCAAAAGCGGGCGGCAGCCTGCAAGAAAACATCGAAACCTTTGATGTCGGCTGAGTTGCCCACATAGACAAAGCGCGCTCCGCGTTTCTTTTGTGGCTTTGGCGGGCCAAAGTCGGGGCCGCAGTAAGCATTGTAGACGACATTCAGGCGGCTTTTCATGACGCGGTGATTTTTCAGCACCTCGGCACACTGCAAGGAGTTGGTGATGACGCCGTTTGAGAGGGCTGTCCACAGGAAGAAAATGTCGTTGGGCCGGGATATGACACCGCGGTTGATGAACAACTTGAATTTCGCGCCCATGAGCCGGGCCAGTACACCCATCTTGTACGCTCTGTTGTGGAACGAATGGACCACGTCGATGTTCTTGTCGCGGATCAGTTTCTTGAGGAACGAACCTGCGTGAAAATAGTCACTGAACCGGTCGAATTCGATGATCTCGACGTTCTGGCCGTCCAAGGCCTGGATGATCGGGGAGCCCTTGGAGAGCAGGGCGTAGGTCTTGATGCCCATGTCGGACATGGCCGAGACGTTGTTGATCATCTGCCTGCTGCCGCCGGACAGTTTCACCGAGTCCGTGGCGTAGAGCACGCTCTTGATTTCCGGTTTTTTCGTGTGGAGTTTGAAGAACACTCGCGCCGCAGGATCGGAGCCGTACATCTTCAGGCGAGACTGGAGCCACTTGCCGGTCTTGGGTTTGCCTACGCCGATGCGATTCAGGCGGAATGGGTCCGTCCCCTTGGCGTTTACCCACCGTTCAAGGGTGAATGCGCCAACATATCCCGCCTTTTTGAGTTCGGCCTGGGCGTCTTCGCAGAACTGGCCCCATGGCCAGCAGAAGAGCTGCTCGTCATAACCATTAAGTTCCCGGATACGGTCATAGCTCTTTTTGAAATCCTTTCGGCAGAATTCAAGCCGCTCCTCGGCGGAGCGCATGGCAAAACGGGGTTCGCCGGTACCGTTTAGTTTTGGCCAGAAACCGTCATACGCGTATGCGCTGGACGCATCAAAGGTGGGCCAGTCAGCCTTGAAACCTTGGTATATGGACCATGCGGCCCAATGGGCTGTCGGGGCGTCCATTCTCTTCAATGCCTTGAATGCGCGGAACGTGCCCTGATGGCGGCAGCCGTGGGAAAAAATCTCCATGCCCTTGTTCAGCATGGCTTTGATTTCACTTTCGTTGATGAACTGAGAAAAATCGTTATCCCTATGGGCGGCCTTGAAGCTCTCCGGCATGGTTTGCATGTCCGGGGCATTGTCGAGAGTTCGGGCCGTGCCGGAAACCGTGAAGTCCGTGAGTGCGAAGAAAGTGCCGGTCATGTCACGCTTTTCCAGCTCCGGGACAACGGTCAGCCAGTTACTTATGTGTGCGTCGTCAAAGGTCAGGACCACGGATTTGCGCGGGGCCTTCATCTCGCCGCGTACGACGGACATAAGCTCGCGGGAGGATATGGTTTTGAAACCAGCGTCAGTGATGGCGTCCAGGTGTTCCCGGAAACGCTGCGGCGTAAGGGCGTCCGCGTCGCTGACGTCATGGTAGCAAAGTACAGGTATGGATGTTCGAATCATTTTTTTCTCGTATTGTATAAGGCAATCGAGAAGTATCAGATGGGGAGAGACAGGGCAAGAAATGGAGTGTGTTTTGCGAACCGCTCGGGATTAGATTGAGTGCGTGTTTTTGGGCCGCCGCCGAGATCGGACAACTTTGGCATAAGAAAGACCCCAAAAGGGGCAACTTAACGACTTGACAGAATTTTGAAATAGACAAGAAGTGGCATGATTGAGCGAACCCCTTGTAAACAATTCAACTTACCGTTAATAGAGAGGATCATGTCGGCCAGAACTGTACTCTTTATCGCGGAACCTCAGTCCGTCACAGCAATCTTTCCCACCCTTCAGGAGGCCGGTCTCCAGGCAGGGTTGGCTGACAATCTTATGGGTGCCCTCGGCTTCATCAAGAAATCCAAACCATGTCTCGTTTTTTGTCGCCCGACCCTTCAGGGGTTCGATGCCAAGGCATTGCTTGAGCAGGCGCAGGACATCGATGATTTCCCGCCCGTGGTGATCTTTTCCGCCACCGGTAATGCCGAGCAGGCTACCGAATATCTCGATCTGGGAGCACGTGACTATTGGATCGAGCCGTTGGTTTGGGACAAGATCAAGCTTGTGCTCCCGGAAGAAGAACTTGAGCCGGAGCCAGAACCGGAGCCCGTTGCCAAGCCCGTCGAACCAGAGGGAGCCTCAGCTTCCAACGCACCCGGAAAATTTCAGATCATAGGGCGCCACGAGGCTGTGTTGAGGGTTCTCGCTCTTTCCAGGCAGGTGGCGAAATCACGGGCTACGGTGCTTATCTCCGGTGAGTCCGGCACCGGTAAGGAAATGTTCGCCCGGTACCTGCACCATAATTCCGACCGCGGCGACAAAGCTTTTGTGGCCATCAACTGCGCCGCTTTGCCTGAGCATCTCCTTGAGTCCGAACTCTTCGGTCATGAAAAGGGTGCGTTCACCGGTGCCATCAACCGCAAGCTCGGTAAATTCGAGTTGGCCGATGGCGGCACTATCCTCCTTGACGAAATCACAGAGATGGACCTGGGGCTCCAGGCCAAACTGTTGCGCGTGCTTCAGGAATCGGAATTCGATCGGGTGGGCGGCGTGGAGACCGTCAACATCGACGTGCGCGTGCTGGCGACCACCAACCGCGACATCGAAGGTACGGTGGAGGAAGGTAAGTTCCGGCAGGATCTGTTCTATCGTCTCAACGTCATTCCGCTAAAGCTGCCCGCACTCAACGAGCGTGGCGACGACGTCACGCTGCTGGCCGAATATTTTACGGGTAAATTTGCTGCCGTCTATGGACTGGGTCAACTCGCATTCACGGAAGATGCCAAGAAATGGCTCATGAACTACGAGTGGCCGGGTAACGTGCGTGAGTTGCAGAATCTCATGGAGCGCGCCGTTCTTCTGGCAGGAGCGGGGCCGATTCAGCCCAGACATTTTCTTATGGACGACGAGCAGTGGGTCCCTGATGACATGTCCGACCTCGATGCCGACCAGCAGGCCATCAGCGAAGCCGGCCCGCCCTCGACAGCAAGCGAGGCCATGTCGGTCATGCCTATCCACGAGATGGAAAAGAGGCTCATCCTCAGGAGTCTGGAAGAGACCACAGGTAACAGGACAAAAGCTGCCGATCTGCTGGGTATTTCTGTCCGAACTCTTCGGAACAAACTCAACGAATACAAGAAGCAGGGTATTGAAGTATAAATTTGCAAGATTGATTGAACGCAAAAAGGCCGCCTCAATGGGCGGCCTTTTCTTTTGCTTGGTGTCGCAAATATAATTCTATTGTTTCTTTTCTTTTTCTTCTTCAGTCTTGGCTTGCTCCACGCCATCTTCGGTGATCATGGAAGCATAGGCATCTTTGAAGATCAGCTTGGTGGCCAATTCGTCGGCCTGCTCACCCAGTTCCATGAGATGTTCAAGGAAGTCGATGATCTCAAGGCGGCGTTCTTCTTCGCCGTGTTCGAATTCGAACTTGCAGTCGCCGTTCTTGAAATATTCTTCAACTCTTTTGAGATAGTCAATGTCCAACATAATATAGCCTCTTAATCGTGATGGTATGGCATGTTCTTCAGGATCGTTCCGGCTCGGTATAACTGTTCCAGCAGCAGGAGTCGAGCCAGTTCATGGGGCAGCGTCATGTCGCTTAAGCGGATTTTGACGCGTGCGGCGGCCTTGACCTCGTCAGACAGGCCGAACGGGCCGCCAATGACGAATACAGGGCGCTGGTTGGGGGCATCCGTCCACTTCTGGACCTGCTTTGCCAGCTTGCGGGAGGTCAACCGCTCGCCGTGTTCGTCCATGATGATCAGGACGTCGCCCGGTTTCACTTTGGCAAGGATGCCCTCGCCTTCTTTTTTATTCTTGTCCGCAGGCGGCAGCTTTCCGGGAGCGTCCTTGACCATGGATTCGTCGAGCTTGAAAAAACGGCCCAGTTTCTTCCAGTAGTGGGCGCACCCGTCCTTGGAAAAAGGTTCCTTGAGCTTACCAACCCAGATGAATCCAATTTTACTCATTATACACTCATCAGTTCGGCGGTCAGTTCTCCGCCTTGAAATTCCATGCGAACAAATCCGCCGCCCGCCAGCATGCCGGAATTGAAGACCGGGGTCTGGCCGATCATGTCCATGGCACGGGATTCGTGGATATGCCCGGTCAACACGATGTCGGGCTGAACGCGCTCTATGAACGCTAGGACAGCCGGGCTGCCCACGTGGGTGCCGTCGCCGAGCATGTCGACTGCGGTGCCGTAAGGCGGTTCGTGCACGACCACGACGAGCTTGTCAAATTTACCGGTCGTGGCGAATGTCTCGTCCAGCCATGTGCCGATGGTCGCATCAGGGACTTCGCTAGGTGTTCCGAAGGGTGTCGGCGCTGAGAATCCAACGCCCATCAGGCCTACCCCGGGAGTCAGTTCACGCACCCGGAGGTGGATATCCATGTCTCGTTCGCGGAGATAATTCTGGACCACGTTCGTGTCCATGTTTCCCGGTACGGCCAGTATCTTCGAATTGATTTCGGTTACGGATTTAACGACCCGGTCTATGGATTCACGGGTGCCCCGGTTGGTGATGTCCCCGGTAACGATGACACCCTCGGCCTGACTCAGGCCGGGAATGGAACCGAGGACACTTGTGCTCTCGTGTATGTCGCCAAACGCAATCCAGTACATCGCTTCAACTACTTCTTGCTGTCACCCGGCACGGCCAGTTTGGCGAGTACGGCCAACCGTTCATCGACCATGCGGTAGAGTGTATTGGCGGGATACTTGCCGTTCTTGCCTCGTGTGCCGCAGCGCATGTCGGTCAGGATGAGCATGGCTTCCTCGATGGTCTTGACCGGGAAGATATGGAACTGGCCATCCTCGACGGCCTGGACCACTTCGTCCTTGAGCATCAGGTTGACCACATTGTCGGCGGGCAGGATGACGCCCTGTTTGCCGGTCAGCTTGCGGCGGCGACAGACCTCGAAGAATCCTTCGATCTTGCGGTTTACTCCGCCCACGGCCATGACTGCGCCACTTTGTGAGACCGCGCCGGTGAAGGCGTATGAAAGATTGATCGGCGCGCCAGACAGGGCGGAGAGCAGGGCTGCAAGCTCGGCCCCGGATGCGGAATCGCCTTCGATGCCTGCGTAGGACTGTTCGAAACAGAGGGAGCCGGTGAGCACGATGGGTTTGTCCTGGGCAAAGAGCCGTACCAGATAGGACTTGATGATCATCATGCCCTTGGTGTGGATGGGGCCGCCCATCTGGGCTTCGCGTTCCAGGTCGAGAATGCCGCCGTGTCCGACGCCTGCGGTGCAGGAAATCTGGTGTGGCAGGCCGAATTCGTAATTGCCGAACAGAGTGACCGACAACCCGTTGGCGCGGCCCACGGCCTGGCCTTCAGTGGCGACCTTGATGACCTGGCGGTCATAGTCGGCCATGAATTCCTCTTCGTAGAGGTTGACGCGGTAATCCTTGGCAGCCACAGCCTCGTTCAAGGCTTCCAGGCCGATCTTTTTCTTGCCAGCCATCCGTGCCAGGGCGGAAGCCTCGACAATGCGCTCGCGAATGAGCGGGATGTAGAGGGATATCCTTTTTTGGTCTTCCACCAGCCGGGAGGAAAAATCGACAAGACCGGCTATGGCCTCTCGGGTCAGCGGCAGGACGCCGGTTTCACGGGCGGTCTGGCCGATGACGTGGATATAGTTTTTGATGTTGGCCGCGTTGCGGGTGGCCGCGTGCTGCAGATGGGCCTTGAGCTTGAAATACTTAGCGAACCTGTCGTCATTGTAGAGCAGCATCTCGTAATGCTCGTCCGAGCCAATGAGCACGATCTTGATGTCCAGATCAATGGGCGCGGGCTGAATGGTGCGGGCGCGAACCTGTTCCGGGTCCACCGGGTCCTCGATGCGTGACTGGCCGGAGCGCAGGGCACGGAGCAAGCCTTCCCAGGAGTTCGGGTTGGAGAGCAGGTCCTCCATGTTCAGGATCAGGAAACCGCCGTTGGCCTTGTGAAGGGCGCCGGCCTTGATCAGGGTGAAGTCGGTGTAGAGCGCGCCCATTTCGGCCTCGCGCTCGATGGAGCCTAGCAGATTGAAGGCCGTCGGGTGGTCTTCACCGATTACGGGTGCGCCTTTGGTCTTGCCGTTGTCCACGAACAGGTTGACCTCGAAGCGGGTGAAGAAATCCTCGCCGCCGGGCATAGCCATACCCTCGGGCAGCAATCCGGCCAGAGAGTTGTCGCGGGGTAGGAATTGGTCCACATTTTCCACGACCTCGGCGGTTAGGGCCTCAAAATATTCTGCGAGCGGCTTGATGGATTTGAACTTGTCGCTGACCTTGGTGAAGCAGTCGGCCATGACTTTCTTGGCGGTCTCGCGATGCAGGTCGGTCTCGGATTCGCGCATGTCCATTTCATTCTGGTTGATCTGGCGCAGTATGGAGCTGACTCCGGCCAGCAGTTCCTCGCCCTTGGCTTTGAGCTGCTTGCGAAGGGCGGGCTTGAGCGAATCGAAGTCCTTATCAGAGACGATCTCACCCTTGACGATGGGGGAAAGTGTGAGCACGCCCTCGTCGTCCAGGCTCAGACTAAAATTTTCCTTCTCAGCGGTGACATCCATCTGGCTGAACAGAGTCTCGCGCTTAGTGTTGTATTTCTTGACCATCCGCTCGTGTTTTTTCTGGAACGCATCTTTTTCGAAGCGGGCAGGGATCTCCTGCTTGATGTGAGTCATGGCCTTGTGCTGGGCCTGCTTGAGCTTGCGCCCCTGGCCTGCGGGCATGGACACAGAGATGGGCTTGTCATTGTCTTCAAAGTTGTAGAGGAAAACCCAGTCGCACGGTGCGCTGCCCTTGGCTGCGGCAGGTGTCAGGAAGCTCTTGACGAAATATGTGCGTCCCATGTTCGGTTCGCCTGAGACATATATATTATGCTCGTTGCCCTTGATCTCAAGAGCCAGCGACAGTGCCTGGATGGCCCGGGGCTGGAAGCGGGGGTATACGTTGCGCTCTGGTATGTCCGAGCTGGTATTGTACGGAATTTTGGCCGGGTCGAGAGAGGCCCGCAGCCTGTTGGCCTTGAGCCCTTTTGCATGGGGAGTATTCGTCTTTTTCATTGAGCGCTCGTGTGTTTGTTTTCAATGCAATGTGGCATCGTAAACGAAGATACGGTGTTTCCCTCTCGTTGTCACCAAGGATAACGCAGGAAAGAACGATGCATGACATGTGTCAGTGCAGCAGTGTTTATCGTATGTAGTTGGGAAGATTGAGAAAAAGATTGGTCGTATACGAAGTCATCTTGTCCATAATCCATGGGAAGGCGATTAGTAGGGCAAGAAAAATGGCAACAATCTTTGGGACCATGGTCAGGGTCATTTCCTGAATCTGGGTGGCGGCCTGAAGGATGGAAATGAAAATACCCACCGCCATGCCGATACCGAGCATGGGCAGGGAGATAACCAGGGTCATTTCAATGGCCTGGCGGGCAAATCCAACAACGAATTCAGGCGTCATGGCGTGTTAGCCTCGTTAAAAGTTCTAAACTGGTAATCATAACACTGTGGCGTCATATGACGCACTACTCCCCGGGCAACCTTACCGTGTGGTCACTGGAAAGTATTCACCAGCGAGCCGATGAGAAGGTTCCATCCGTCTATCAGAATAAAGAGCAAAATTTTGAACGGCAATGATATCATGACCGGCGGCAGCATCATCATGCCCATGGCGAGCAGGATGGAGGCGACTACCATGTCCAGGATGAGGAACGGAATATAGATCAAAAAGCCGATGGTGAAGCCGGTTTTGAGTTCGGAAATGGTATACGCGGCTATCAGCATGATCGTCGGAACTTCTTCCTTGTTCGTGGGGCGATCTTCTTTGGTGATGGCGTAGAAAATGGAAAGATCCCTTTCGCGGGTATGTTTGAACATGAATTTGCGAATGGGGACCTGTGCTCGGTCGAGGGCTTCCTCGAAACCGATCTCTTCGGCCATATACGGTTGGATGGCGGTGTCGTTCGTCGCCTTGCCCACCGGGTACATGATGACCATCGTCATGAAGATGGCGAGAGCTGCCAGGATCTGGTTGGGCGGCATCTGCTGGGTGCCCATGGCCTGTCTGAGAAAGTGGAAAACGATGATGATGCGGGTGAACGAAGTCATGGTCAGCATTATGGCCGGAGCCATGCTGAGCACTGTGAGCAGGAACAGAATTTCCAGAAGGGTGGAGACCTCCTGTGGTTCTGCCTGACCGGCTGCCAGTTCCATGGTCAGCTTGGGGATGACGGGGTTCTGGGCAAAGGCCAGAGCGGGAAGAAGAACGCCGGCAAGGACGAGCAGGAAAACCGTTGTTGAGCGATTTCCGCTAAGCCTCATCGTCCGTGCTCCTCTTCAAGAATGATGCAAAATTTTTAGTTTGAACGGGCGTTTCCTCTGAATCGTCCGCTTCGTCCTCAGCCAGGAGGTTGATTCTATCCTCGGTCACCCCGAGTATGAGTTCCTTGTCCTTGTAGCGAACCACGGCTACGGACTGTCGGTTGCCCAGCATCAGGCGGCTGACCAGGTGGGGGCCGTTGGCGCCAGCCTGGCCCATCATGCCCTGTATACCGAACCGTCTCATCAGGTAATACGCCAAATAGATGACGCCGAGCAAGAGGCAAAGATAACCTGCGGTGGTCAGGATGGTCATCCCGGAGTCCACCACTGGGAGTTGCATGGGAGCAGTAGTCGCGTTGACTGCGGCGGTCGTGCTATCCAAGCTGTTTCACTCGCTCGATGGGGCTGATGATATCCGTCAGGCGGATACCGAATTTTTCGTTGATGACAACCGCTTCGCCGCGAGCAACGAGCTTGCCGTTGACGTAGATTTCAAGGGGTTCGCCAGCCAGCTTGTTCAGCTCGACAACCGAGCCCTGGCCGAGCTGCAGAAGCTCGTTGATCAGGAGCTTGGTGCGTCCCAGTTCGGCAGACACTTCCAGCGGGATATCCAGGATGAAATCCAGGTCACGCTTGCCGCTCGAGCTGCCAGCCTTGGCATCCGGGCCCATGTCCTTGAAGTCGTAGTCGTGGGTTTGAGTGGAGAGGAACGCCTGTTCCTTCTCGTGCTTGACCTCTTCCTGCTCGGTGTCGGCAAGGGCCGCAGCCCATTCATCGGCAAGGGCTTCGTCGTCCTGTCCAACATCGGCACTACCTGCATCCGAAGGGTCGGTAACAGTTTCAAGCGCGCCAAGCGGATCTTCGGGATCGGTGGCAGCAGCATCGCCGCCGTCGTCGCCGTCGCCGTCAATAAGGGCATCCGCCCATTCCTGTGCTAGTTTATCTTGATCTTCGTCAGCCATGTCGCTCACCTCTAAAAAATGTTTTCACCAGCGATGCCGTCAAAAAAAATGACAGCTCGAATCGAGCATTGCAAAATGCGTGCTACTGGATGACCATCTCAGTAATATAGACTCGCAGCACAGTGCCTTTCCCGATAATCTGGTTGAGCCTGTCCGCGATTTCCTGCTTGAGTTCAACCTTGGCTTTCATGGAGGAAAGCCCTTCCATTGTCTTGCTGGAGAGGAGCAGGAGCAGGGTGTCCTTGATCTTGGCCTCGTATTTGGTCAGGGCCGCCTGTGCTTCGGGGTCGCGGACTTCGACTTCGATGCCGAGCTTGAGATATCTGCGCCCAAGCGGATCGGCCAGGTTCACCAGGAATACCGGCAGCGGAACGAGCTGGCCTTCAAGGTTTTCCATGGTTTCGCCTTCTTCACCACCTTCGGCCATCTCTTCGCTGGCAGCATCCTCGGTCGAATCGCCGCCCATGAACATCGTATATCCAAAGTAGCCGCCGACACCGAGAGCGACAACAACCACGGCGATGATGATCCATTTCATCATTCCGCCACCGCTCGCTTCTTCGCCTTGTAATACTTCTTCGTCAGCCATAGCGGCCACCTTTTGCTTTATTCTGTTACCAAGCTGTTGAGAAAACAGCATATACTTCGTTGCCTAAAGAAATTCAAACTTTCGCGATTAACAATGCGCGCAGATTATGAGTCCCTTTTGCCCTTGGCATCTGTCTCTTTTCGAACAACTTATAAATTGGTCATACCGTCATTTAAGACGATTTTCCAGACAAAGTTGAGACTATTGATAGCCGCCTATGGGGCGTGCCGTTTTCAGTAGTATTTCCACGCGTCTATTCTTGGCCGAGTCCACCGGTCGCCCCCTTTCATCCACCACTGGAAAATTGTCTCCGTAGGCGGACAGGGAAAAACGTTTATTGGGTACGCCTGCATCGACCAGGAACGAGAGCACTGCGAGGGCACGGTCGCCCGACAGCTCATATGGGTTCTCGGTGTTGTCGGTTTCGTCGGTATATCCGGCCACGTTGATGGGGGCGTTGCTCTGAGTCATCATCGGGACCAGCCTGTCGATGATGAATTTTCCTCTCTCGGACAGTTCACTGCCACCGGGGATGAACAGCAACTCGTCGGTAAAGACAAGGGCTACTCCGTCCGGTTTTGCCAGGACGTCGAGATTCTTGTCCAGGTCCGACTTCTTGATTTCATCGGGCAGGATATCGTCCGGGTACAACAAGTCCTTGATGCGATTTTTCTTGTTGAGTACTTCCCAGGGCTTGTTCATCAACTGGATGACCATGCGCTCCTTGACATTGACCCGGCCTGAGCCGCGCTTTTCGAGCAGGCCGAGGTCTGCGGTAGTCAGGGTCACGGTGGTCAGGATGGCGTTGTCCATGGAGGCCATGGTCAGCAGTAGCACGAAGAACGTCAGCAGCAGTGTCATCAGGTCGGAGAACGTGACAAGCCAGAGTGCCAGCGGCGCGCATTTTTCTTTTTTCTTCTTTTTGGCCATGCCTACTCCAGTTCCGCCGGGGTACTGACGTCGAACTCGAAGCCGTCCACTCGCATGGTGTCCTTGCGATCTTCTTCAGTTGGGAGCACATCCATGATCTGTTCACTCAACTGGATGGAGCGTTTGTCGAGCACTATGTCCACGCGCCGATTCATGCGGCGGCTTTCCGCCGTCTTTTGCGAGTAATGGGGCTTGTATTTGCCAAACGCCTCTATTTTTAGCATATCCGGGTTCATGCCGTTATCCAGCAGATACTGGTAGATGGCGAGAGCCCTGTTCAGCGATATTTTCCATGAGATATCCGGGTTTTCTTCGTCGTCACCAGGCTGGTAATTGATGCCCAGTTCGTCACGGAGTTCGGAAGTATGTCCGGCCAGGAGCAGCGGGTACTGCACCTGCAACAGCAGGGGAAGGAACGAGTCCAGAGTAGTGATGCCTTCCGCGGTCAGGGTCGACCCATCCGGCCCGAAAAGCAGGTTGGCGTTGATGGTCAGAATCTGAACGAACTGGTTGGACCTGAAATTGATGTCGTCGTCCACGTTTTCCCATTTGAGGGACTGGAGAGGTTCAAGGTCTCCGGAGTCGATGGGGCCGGGTTCGACGGTCCGTCTGGTGTCCTTCTTGGAATAGACTTCATAACTGGCGTCCTGGAAGCCGAAGGTACCGATGATGGAACCAAGGGCCACGAGTTTCCTGCGGGCATCGGTTGTGGACATGGAGACGAGCAGGATGAAGAAAGTGAGCATCAGCGTCATGACATCCGCGAATGTGATCATCCACGGAGGTATTTCTTCGCAATGTAGTTTTTTTTCTTTCTTGGCCATGACGCAACCACTCAGGGTTTATGACTTTGAGGCCGTTAGTCCGAAACGATCCTGTCCTTGGGCGGCAGGAAGCTGTTCAGTTTTTCTTCGATGATACGCGGGTTTTCGCCTTTGGAGATGGACAAGATGCCTTCCATGATCATTTCACGAAGCAGGATTTCTTCCTTGCTTCGCGTTCTGAGCTTGCCCGCCATGGGGTTGAAGACGAGGTTGGCTAGAATCGCGCCGTAGAGGGTGGTCAGCAGTGCCACAGCCATGGCCGGGCCGATGGAGGAAGGGTCTGACATGGTCTGGAGCATCTGCACCAGGCCGATGACGGTACCGATCATGCCCATGGCCGGAGCCAGGGTGCCCAGGACTGCTACGACTTCCGCGCCGGTACCATGCCGCTCTTCCAGATAGGAAACCTCGGTTTCCAGAATCTCTTGAATGGTCTGTGGTTCCAGTCCATCGACTGTGAGCTGCAGTCCTTTTCGCATGTAGTCGTCGTCGATTTCCTTGATCAGCGGTTCCAGGGACAGAATGCCTTCACGGCGGGCGCGGTTGGCGTAATCCTTGAAACGATCTATGACTTCAGCCGGAGAGTCCAGGCTGGAGAAAAATGTGTTTTTGATGACGCCGATGACGCCGATGATGTAGCTCATCGGATAGTTGACCAGAGATGCTCCGATGGTTCCACCGATGACGATGAGGAAGGACGGCACGGAAATAAAGATGATCAGGCTGGAGCCGGTCAGAATAGCTGACAGCACCAAGCCGAACGAGAGGACGATACCTATAACAGTTCCGAGATCCATACCTAGTCCTTGTCTTCCAACTTACACTCTGGGGGGCCTCGCCCCGAAAATCCGTGTTCCTATCCGAACCAGCGTTGCCCCTTCTTCCACGGCCGGGATGAAATCTCCGGTCATGCCCATGGAGAGGTGCGGCAACTTTGCACCTATTTGTTTTTCCAGCGTATCTTTCAACTGCCGGAGTCGGGAAAAAACAGGTCTTGCCCGCTCCGGATCATCAAAAAACGGGGGCATCGTCATCAAACCGACAAGACGAACACCATCCATTTGCATGACCTCATCGGCCAAGCTGGAAAGATTTTCTATAGTGATTCCAGACTTTTGCACTTCCCCGGCAATGTTCACCTGAAGAAGTATGTCCTGAACCACCCCGAGTCCTGAAGCCTTTTTATGCAATGCCTGAGCCAACTTACGTGAATCAACACTGTGTACCAGCGCATATTTCCCGCTCACGAACTTGGCCTTGTTGGATTGCAACCCCCCGATGAAATGCCAGTTTACATCAAGGTCGGCCAGTTCCTCTTGCTTGCCTGCGGCCTCTTGCACGTAGTTTTCACCAAAATCCATCTGCCCGGACTGGGCCAGGGCTCGGATATCCGAACCCGGGTGCAGTTTGGAGACCGCCACCAGCGTGACTTCCTCCACTGCTCGACCAGCCCGTCTGGCTGCTTCGGCCAGGTCCTCTTTCGCCTTGGCCGCACGCTCGGCCAGTTCACTCTTTCTGTCGCTCATAAGTCTCAATGAATCCGGGCCTTAGGCTTCACTTGTCTTTATCGGCCCGATTTATATTTAGTTTAATGAATTAATGAAAAATATCACTCACCTTCGCTCATGTGTCCACATATAGCACGACTTATTGCCCTGTAACCACCCGTAATTTCGTCAAAATTATGTAAAGTAGAAAAACTGCAATTTTTTCACATTTTTATGTCTAGATTTATTCTATAAACGATTGCATCGCGCCTTGCGAGTCGTGCCACAGATGATGAAGGCATGTCTCGGGAAGCATTGAGGATTGTCCGGTTATGCCCTCGAATCAGTTTTTGCAGAATTGTGGAGTCCCGTCACAATAAATATCTGGCCTTTTTTGTAAAGGTTAACGGTCAGGGTGCATTTGTTTGTAAAAACGCCTGAAATATAATCAGAATTTTGCTATACGGGAGTTTCTTTTGGCGAGGTCTGGATAGGCATTTCGCAGGGTTAGTGCTCAACTAATTCAATATTTCGCCCATTATCTATATATAGAGGCTTGACGACTTGCCCGTTTAGCGTGCATAGACCCCCCTCAAACAAGAGCCACGAATTCGATTTGAGCGTGGCCCAATATCAACAAGCCGTTGCGGAGGTTGTGTTTCCCCCAACAGTACGGCTATGAGCTCCGATTATGCCAAAAGATCTGATCATCGTTGAGTCCCCTGCCAAAGTTAAGACCATCAGTAAATTTCTGGGCAAAGACTATATTGTCGATGCCTCTGTGGGTCACGTTCGAGACCTTCCAAAGCGCGAACTCGGCGTGGACGAAGAGAATAGTTTCGCTCCGCAGTATGAAGTAATTCAAGGTAAGGAAGACGTGGTCAAGCGTCTGAAAGCCGCAGCCAAGAAGTCTCGTACTATCTACCTGGCACCTGACCCCGACCGCGAGGGTGAGGCCATTGCCTGGCACGTTGCCGAGCTTCTCAAGCCGGTCAACGACAACATCAGGCGCATCCAGTTCAACGAAATTACCAAGCGTGCCGTCAAGGAAGCGCTTGAGAATGCACAGGACCTCAACGAGAACCTGTTCGACTCCCAGCAGGCGCGCCGCATTCTCGATAGGCTGGTTGGTTACAAAATTTCCCCGATCCTCTGGAAGAACGTCAAGCGCGGCATCTCCGCCGGTCGTGTCCAGTCGGTTGCCCTCAAGATCGTGGTGGAGCGTGAAAAAGAACGTCGTGCCTTCCGGGCCGATGAATACTGGCCTTTCAAGGTGTTGCTTGAAGGCGCGACCCCGCCTCCGTTCTGGTTGGATCTGCACAAGCTTTCCGCCAAGGCCGTCAAGCCCGGCGTCAATCACATCGGTAATCAGTCCGAGGCCGAGGCTCTCCAGACTGCCCTTGAGACCGGTGAGTTCAAGGTTGATTCTGTTCAGGAAAAGCAGCGCAAGCGCAATCCTTTGCCGCCCTACATCACCTCCACGCTTCAGCAGGACGCCAACCGCCGTATGGGCTATTCCGCCAAGCGGACCATGTCCATCTCCCAGCGTCTCTACGAAGGTGTCGAGCTCGGTGCTCGCGGCACAACGGCACTTATCACCTATATGCGTACTGACTCCGTCCGTATCGCCAAGGACGCACAGGACGCGGCCAAGAAGTTGATCCTCGACAAGTTCGGTGGTGACTATTATCCGGCCAAGACCCGAAATTTCAAGACCAAGGGCAGCGCACAGGATGCTCACGAAGCCATCCGCCCCGTCGATGTTTCCATCACACCCGATGACGTCAAATCCTACCTGCCCGGCGAGCAGCACAAACTCTACCGGCTTATCTGGCAGCGGTTCGTGGCCTCGCAGATGGCGGCTGCCACCTTCTGGGACACCACTGTCCTGGTCAAGGCACCCAAGACCATTTGGCGCGCAAAGGGCGAGCGTATGCTCTTCCCCGGCTTCCTGGCTGCAATGGATAAGGGCAGCAGCGAGAACGACACAGAGCTGCCCAAGCTGGCCGAAGGCGAAGTGCTGAAACTCAATGAGTTGAAGAAAGAACAGAAGTTCACCCAGCCCCCGGCCCGTTTTTCGGAAGCCTCGCTGGTCAAGACCCTGGAAGAGCTCGGCATTGGTCGTCCTTCCACATATGCGGCCATTATCTCCACGCTGCTTGATCGTGAGTATGCCCGTCAGGAAGAGAAGCGTTTTGTGCCCACCGAATTGGGTTTCACCGTTTCAGACCAGCTTTCCGAGCATTTCACGGCCCTCATGGACGTCGGTTTCACCGCCCAGATGGAAGGTCTGCTCGATGATGTGGCAGACGGCAAGAAGGACTGGGCTACACTGCTCAAGAATTTCGGCGATGATTTCTACCCGACGCTGGACAAGGCCCGTACAGAGATGGCCCGCTCCCAGCAGGATACAGACATCGAGTGCGAGAATTGCGGCAAGCCCATGGCCATCAAGTTCGGCAAGACCGGCGAGTTCCTCGGCTGTTCCGGGTTCCCCACCTGTCGGACCATCAAGAACTTCACCCGCGATGAGCAGGGTGCTATCCAGATCGTTGAGCGCGAGAAGCCGGAAGAGACCGGCGTCAAGTGCGAGAAATGTGGCCGTCCCATGGCCATCAAGCAGAGCAAGCGCGGTGAATTCCTCGGTTGCACCGGTTATCCGGACTGCAAGAGCATCGTCAATTTCGAGCGCGACGAGGACGGCAAAATCAAGGTTGTGGAAACGGAAAAGCCGAAGGTTGTGGGCACTTGCCCCGACTGCGGCGGAGAGCTTTTGCTCAAAAAAGCCCGTACCGGCTCTCGGTTCATCGCCTGTTCCAACTATCCTGACTGCACCTACGCGGCTCCTTTCTCCACCGACGTCCCCTGTCCCAAAGAGGGATGCGAAGGCGAGCTGGTCGAGAAATCTTCCCGCAGAGGTAAGCTCTTTTACTCCTGTTCCACTTATCCCAAGTGTGACTATGCCGTCTGGAACTGGCCCGTTCAAGAGGCTTGTCCCAAGTGCGATCATCCGATCCTGACCCGCAAGACGACTAAAGACAAAGGTGAGCATCTCGCCTGTCCCAAAAAGGGCTGTGGTTACACTCGCGATACAGACGAGAAGTAACGGCTCCAGAAGCACTAGTTAAATACAAACAGAAAGGGCGCGGTCATCAGACCGCGCCCTTTTTCATTTTCAGCCAGTGGCGAGTTGTTACTCTTCCGGAGCAGCCTTGACCTTGACGATCGGAGCACCGGTGCCGTCGACGTTCAGCTGGATAGCCTGAGCAGCGGCGACAGATTCGGGATCGGACTGGTTGGGGTGGCACTTGGCGCAGAAGGTACCCATGTTGCCGCCTTCTTCTGTGGGCAGGATCAGGTACTTGTAGTTTGCGTTGGACGGGTGCGGGTTGTGACAACTTACGCAAGAGAAAATACCGTCTTTCAGCAACTGGCGCGGCACCTTGGTGTAGGTGGGTGTGACGCCGGTCGGGTGAGTGGTGTGCATGTTGACTGGCAGGATGCCTTCTTCCTCGTTGTGACAACCGAGGCACAGGGCATCGATGTCAACAATCTGGGCGCTCACACGGGTGCGGGCCGGATTGTCGCTAAAAAGTGGTTTCACGCCGACAGCATAGTCGCCTTTGGCGTAGTGAGTGCTGTGACATTCCATGCATTCCATGTCATGGGGTCCGGCAGCAAATGCGGACGCGGCCATTACAAGAATACTTGCCATCAGGCACAGTATCAGCAGTCGTTTCATTACATACTCCCTCTTGAGTGTGAATTAATACCCCTAAACAATCCGGTGCGCGATTTGCCCCCGCACAGCCAAACTGTTTTTACTCCATTAGCAGCCATTATATTCCCACGTAAAAAAAGTCAAAGCGTTGGAAAAAATATGGCATCTGTTTTTATCGGACAAAAAAATGAAATGTTTACCCCTTTTGTCTTAGAAAAACTGGTTGTGGTGGTGAAAAGTAGACATTGTTTTGTCCAAGACTTGTTAAGATAGGCGTCAAAAAATGATGTTTTTTTGAGAAATATTAATATTTCTTTGTTTGTTTGATCTAAGTCAAAGCGCTGCACAGCGATTTTCCCTATATAGTAATCAAGACATTCACCCTTAGCCAGTCTGAATGACCTAAACACACTCTCCAAGGCTGGTCATGCCATCGACCGGCCGAAACCTTCAACACACCTCCTCCATAAGAAAAGCCCCCCTGCCCCGGGGGCTTTTCTTATGGAGGAGATCCGGCTTTCGATAGCGGCGCATCTGCGTCGTTGGAAGGGTTGAGTCTGTCCTCGACGTAGCTAGGCTACGCCTGCGGGAAACTCGAACCCTTCCGCCTAGCAGCTACACCACTCTCGAAAGCCTCACGATGTGAGGATGCTCGCATCGCTTCGCTCTGCATACGCAGGGGAGTGGTGAAGGGCGCTTCGCTGCTTCACTTTTTTGGAGAGGGAGAGTCGGAAGGAATATCTGGATTGTTGGGGGGAAAGGCATTATTTGGAATGCATGGCGAAAATGAAAATGACATCGGCGGAGATTGTTGCGGCTGCGAAGAAACTTGGGCGGCCTGTTGAGCCTGAGCAGGCTGAGTTGCTGGCCGGGTATCTGGATCAGTTGATCAAGTGGAACAGGAAGATGAATCTGGTCGGGCCGTCAGATTGGGTGACCATCTTCAATACTCTGGTGGTGGATAGCCTGTTCCTGGCTGATTTCCTGGCCGGGTTGAAGCTTCCTGATAATCCCTTGACCCTTGATCTTGGAGCCGGAGCCGGGCTGCCGGGCATTCCGCTTCGGACCATCTGGCAGGATGGCGAATACTGGCTGGTGGAGGTGCGAGAGAAGCGGGCCACGTTCATGACTTCTGTTGTCGGCAGGCTTAAACTGCCGGATACCACCGTCTTTCTTGGCAAGGCCGAGGACGCGCTTGATAGGTTGGCTGAAGCCGGTCATGACGCCACCACAGATCTCATCCTCAGCCGGGCGTTCATGCCCTGGCCCAAGCTGCTTGATTTCATCCGTCCCATGCTCCGTCTTGACGACACACACGCAGGCATGGTGGTCATTCTCGCCAACACGTCGCCGCCGGACGAATCAGAACTTCCTGAAGGCTGGATTCTGGCCGATGTCGCCAGTTATCAGGCGGCCGGAAAAGAGCGGTTCTTCTGGTCGCTCAAGCGGGTTCATGTTTCCGATTAATTCAATTATATAACGTAACAATCGGTATCGGTTTGCATTAAGATTCTTGTCAGGGTAACATGCGTCACCACTAGCGGGCGTTGATTCGAATGGATTGCTCTGGGGAGAAGTATGAAGCAGTTATCTGATTGTACCGTTCTGATTGTTGACGATGAACCGGTTAATCTGGACGTCCTGTCCAAAACGTTGTCTCCACACTTCAAGGTTGAAGTTGCTTCCGATGGTCAGGCTGCGCTGGACCTGGTTCAGGCGAATCCGCCGGATTTGATTCTTCTGGATATAATGATGCCGGATTTGGACGGCTACGCGGTCTGTGATGCTCTTAAAGGCAATCCTTCCACCAGCGATATTCCTATTATTTTCATCTCGGCCCTGACCGAAGATAAACACGAGGCCAAGGGGTTCGAATGCGGCGCGGTTGATTACATAACCAAGCCGTTCTGGCCGGTGGTTGTACGATCGCGTGTCGAGACTCATCTTAAACTCAAGATGTCGCAGCTTGAACTCAAGGAATTGTACGACCAGACCCTTCTTGGCAGTGTTCGGGTCCTGGCCGCTATCCTGGCTCTGACCAACAAGACCGCTTTCGGCCAGACCAACCAGATTCGGAGATTGTCCAAGGCCATCGCGAAGGATATGGGACTTCCAAACCAGTGGAGATACGATCTGGCGGCGCAGTTCTCACAACTTGGCTGTATCACCGTGCCTTCCGATGAACTGCATAATATTTATACCCAGAAAGGCGAGGTTTCCGACGAGTCCCGGAAACTTTTTGACGAACATCCGTCTCTGGCAGCAGAGCTTATAGGTAAGATCCCCAGACTTGAGGACGTGGCCATTATCCTCGCCGGGCAGCGAACCCCGTATGATCCGGATTCCACTGCGCCCATGAAGTTTGGATGTCAGATATTGCGCACGACCGTGGATTTCAATGGGATGCTCTTGAAGGGCATGACAGAAGCTGAGGCCTTGTCCGTGCTCAAGGGAAGCCTGATCCCATACAACCCAGACGTGGTTGCCAGTCTGGAGAAGGCATTGTCGCTCGATGAGGAATCTGCTCGCGTCTATGAGCTTACGCCGGACAAAATTACGCCCGGCATGATTCTGGAAGAGGATGTCTACTCCTCATCCGGTGTATTCGTGGCCGCCAAGGACATGGAAGTCGACGATGCGGTGCTTAAAATTCTCCAGAGATTGACCCGTGGCGGTGATGATCATTTCATCCGGGTGCGAGCTCCGAAAGAGTAGCCATTCTACCTGATCCCAATAAAAAAGCCGCCCATATGGGCGGCTTTTTTATTGATTGATTATTACTATGGTTTGCTACTGGACGTCCCAGGTTGCTCCGGCAGGAGTGTCCTTAACTTCGACGTTCATTGCGGCCAACTCATCGCGGATAGCGTCGGATTTCTCGAAATCCTTGTCAGCGCGTGCCTGCTTACGGGCGTCGAGAAGCTCCTGGACCTTGGTCGGGTCAATGCCTGTGCGGGCGGCGCGATTGTCACGCAATTCGGTGAGGAATTCAGCTGGGTCGCGCTCGAAGATGCCAAGCACTGTGCTCCAGACGATCATGGCGTCCTTGATGCGAGTAAAGAGAATACGACCGCCTTCGGATTTGCGGAGGTTCTTGTCCTCTGCCATGCGGCCAGCCAGGCGGATGGCGGAGAATACGTGGCCGAGAGCTCCGGCTGTGTTCATGTCGTCTTCCATTGCCTCGGCCCAGTTCTTTTCGATCTCGTCGAATTCGGCGGTCAGCTCTTCCGGGAAAGGAGATTTTTTCCATTTGGACTTGGCGAGCTCGACATCGACCTGTGCCAGAGCGGAGTAAATGCGTTTGATGCCTTTCTCTGCCTCTTCAAGAGCCTCGAAGGAGAAGTCCAGCGGGCTGCGGTAGTGCATGGTCAGCAGGAAATAGCGCAACGTCTCTGGCAGGAATTTGTCGAGGATGTCGCGGATGGTGAAGAAGTTGCCCAGCGATTTAGACATCTTCTCGGAATTGATCTGTACGAATCCGTTGTGAACCCAGTAGTTGGCGAACGGCTTGCCGGTGTCAGCTTCGGACTGGGCGATTTCGTTCTCGTGGTGCGGGAAGGAAAGATCCTGTCCACCGCCGTGGATATCCAGCGGAAGCGGAGCGTATTTCTCCGACATGGCCGAGCATTCGAGATGCCAGCCGGGACGACCCTGTCCCCATGGGGATTCCCAGGAAGGCTCGCCCGGTTTAGCCGATTTCCAGAGGGCGAAGTCGAGCGGGTCCTGTTTTTCTTCAGTGGGGTCTACACGTGCGCCGGATTCAAGTTCGTCGATGTTACGGCCGGAGAGCTTGCCGTAGCCGTCAAAGGAACGGACCTTGAAATAGACGTCGCCGGACGGGGTGGCATATGCGTTGCCTTTGCCGATCAGCCGCTCGGTGAGGGCGACCATCTCGGGGATGTGCTCGGTGCATTTGGGTTCCACGTCGGCGCGCAGTACGGAGAGTTTGTCCATATCAACATAGAATTCATTAATGAACTGCTCTGCGATGTCGCCTGAGTCCTTGCCCACTTCATTGGCGCGATTGATGATCTTGTCATCGACGTCGGTGAAGTTGCGGATGAAGGTGACGTTATATCCCTTATGGCGCAGGTAGCGGAAAAGGACATCAAATACCACGCTGGAACGGGCATGCCCGATGTGACAGAGGTCATAGGCTGTGATGCCGCAGACGTACATGTTGACGTCGTTGCCATTTGCCGGTGTGAATTCCTCTTTTTTTCGAGCCAGGGTGTTGTAGAGTCTCATTGAAAAGCTCCGTCTCTATTAGCTTAAAATTACTGTCTTTTGATTAAATATCTTCGCTTGAGTCGGTCTTGATTTCGACGTTCATCATGCGTAAATTGTCGTACATGTCGCGGCCCATGAAAAAGTAGAGCACGGGAACCGGTTCGGATGGGTTGGCCGTGATGGTCACGGTGCCCGGATCGTTGATGTATCTTTTCAATCCCCGCAGGGCGTTCTCGGCCACCTGGTTTCCATCCTTGCCTGCATAGTCTGCCATGGCGACCAGTTCCGCGCTGATCTGAGCCAGCGCGTCCGTTTCCGAAACATTCAGTCCCCTGGCCGATTCCCGGACCAGAGTGTTGATAAACGAGTGGTTGGTGAACTTGAGGTTCGCCTTCTTGATGCGTAGTCCGAAAAACTTTTCCATGCGCAGAAGCTGAAGATCAATACTGTCGACGGTCCCGGAAATATCCGCGTCGCCGAGTTCCGGAATCCTGATCGCCAGTGTCTTGAGGTCCATTGACTTGGATTCTGGGTCGTACCGGTAATCCAGGGACACGTTGCCCTTGATGACGGGGATGTTCAGGGCCAGCATGGAACCAGCCCAACCCCCGACATTGGCGGGAGTAGCTTCAACGGTTACTCCGTCGGCCTCGGCTGCAACAAAGTACGGTATGGGATGGAGCTGGTCGAAAGCTGTGATGCGAACTTCATCAGCGGTCATGTGCTGCCCGTCAGGCAGGGTGGTCTCCACGTTCTTCAGGGTGACTGTGGCATCTGCAATGCTCACGTTAAGATCCGCGTATTCGAGAGTCAGCCCTTTGATAGAGTCAATGGACTCATTGAGCGCCTTATCCACCTCGTGGTTCATGAACCACATCAGACCGACGTAGCAGACTGCCACGAATATCAGGAAGGAAAATAGGAACTTCAAGAGCTTGGACATGGACTACAGCTCCCTCAGGGCGGTGACTGTGGCCACGGCCTTGATGCCTTTTTTCTCGCCGGTGAATCCGAGTTTTTCCTCGGTGGTGGCCTTGAAATTGACCTGGTGAGGGGCGAGTCCGAGGAGGCGGCAGATGTTCTTGGCGATCTGCTTTGCGTGAGGTGCGAGTTTGGGAACCTGGGCGATGACCGTCAGGTCGGCGTGCACGATGCGTGCGCCAGCCTCGTCAGCCATGGCAAGGATTTCCTTGAGCAAAACGGAGCTGTCAGCTCCGGAAAATTTCTTGTCGGTATCCGGGAAGTGCATACCGATGTCGCCGCCGCCGAATGTGCCGAGCACCGCATCTGTCAAAGCGTGCAGCAGGACATCGCCGTCGGAGTGGGCGATGATGGTCGGTGCGCCGGGAATGGGAACCCCGCCGAGCACAAAGGGGCGGTCGTTGTCTCTGCCGAAGCGGTGGACATCGTATCCCCAGCCTACGCACGGGACAGTTGTTTTGGCTTCTTCGAGTCGCTTGAGGTCTTCGGGGGTGGTAATCTTCTGGTTGGCTTCGTCGCCGGGGATGACGGTGACCTCCGCGATACGTTCGACCATGCTGGCGTCGTCTGTAACTTCCCAGCCTTCTTCCAGGGCCTTTTCGTGGGCTTCGATGAGAAGCGGAGTTTCGAATGCCTGGGGTGTTTGTACGGCGCGAAGTTCGGAGCGGGTCAGGGTTTCGGTCACGGTGTTGTCACCGACACGCTTGATGGTGTCTGCCACTTCGATGGCCGGGATGACTCCGCGTGCTCCATCGTTAAGACTCTCGATGAGATCGGTGATAATCCGGGCAGAAACGAAGGGGCGTGCAGAGTCGTGAACCAGAACGCCTTCGCAATCGCTGGGTAGTTGTTTTAGCCCGTTGAATACGGAGTCCTGCCTGCGGTCTCCGCCTGCGGTCACGATCCATTTCAGGCCCAGATTCTCGCTCTTGAAATACTGGCGAACTTTCTTTTCCATGACCGCGACTTCGTCCGGCGGGAACACGAATGTCAGGCCGCGCAGTTTCGCCACGCGGGAGAATGTCCGTGCGCTGTGCCAGAACAGGGGCGCGCCCTTGTATTCAAGGTATTGCTTGCGCTCGCCGTTGGTGGCTTCGGCCAAACGGGTTCCTGATCCTGCGGCCAGGATTATTCCCCAGATATTATTGAGTTGACGTTTCATAAAAACTCATATGCGTCGGGAGAGCTTTCGCCCTCCCGCACGCTAATAATCAAGTTGGAGCCAGCCGATAAGCCGGGTCTTGTTCCCCCGAAGGGGCGGTCATCATTCATCTAGGACGACTGTTACCAGCCATCTCGAGCAACCTACCCGGTAGCTTCGGTCGGGCCGACCTACGTGCGCTACCCTATTTGGTCTTGCTCCGGACGGAGTTCACCTAGCCTGCCGCATCACTACGACAGCTGGTGGGCTCTTACCCCACCGTTTCACCCTTACCGCCGGGAAACCCGGAGGCGGTATACTTTCTGTTGCACTTGACGGGGATCGCTCCCCCTGGGAGTTACCCAGCGTCCTGCCCTGCGGAGCCCGGACTTTCCTCTCCGATCAATGATCGCAGCGATGACCTGTCCGACTCCAAACTTGATTTGATATTGCTATTCTTTTTCTGCAGCAGCCTTGGCTTTCGGCTTTGCCTTAGGCTTAGCCTTTGCTTTTGCCTTGGTCTTGGCTTTGGCCTTTGCCTTAGGTTTAGCTTTAGCCTTTTTCTTGGGCTTCTCTTCAACGACCGGTTCCGGCTCAATGTGGGCCTTCCAGTAGATGAGGCGCTGGCAGTTGGGGCAGCTCAGGATCTGCTGACCTTTCTGCAAGTCGTTGTAGGACTGCGGAGGAATCATGATATGGCAGCCGTCGCATACACCTTGTGAAACCGGGACGATGACCGGGTTCTCCATGCGCTCACGGATGAACTCATAGCGACCAAGGATCGGCGGCGGAACAGCCTTGCAGGCTTTTCTGCGTTTGCGGCCCAGGGATTCGAGCTTCTTTGTGGCCTTGGCCAGGCGCTCGTCCAGAGTAGTCTTCAGAGCATCGTATTGCTCTTTGACACCGCTCATCTCTTCGGTGAGGCTCACTGTGGCGTCATCCTGACGTACGAGCTCTTCCTTGACGGCTTCCTGCTCGTCGTCACGCATGCGATTGAGCTTTTCGAGGCTGTCCATTTCACGCATCATCGCGTGATATTCCTTGGTGTTGCCGACCATCATGAGCTTGTTTTTGCTCTTCTTGATCTTGCCGGCATCTTCATCAATTTCAAAGGTCAGCTTCTTCTGCTGTTCTTTGAGGATTTCCAGCTTCTCGTTGATCTGGTCGCGGCGGTCGTCGAACTTGCCCATCTGCGCTTCGAGGCCGGCCAGCTCCAGGGGAGCCTGCTCGATCTCGTCCCTGAGGATGAGAATTTCGTCATCAACCTGCTGAAGGACGATCAACTGTTCAATTTGCTTCTGATACATGTATTAACCTCGCTATCTATTTGAAAACACGCCTTTGGCGCGGTTCCTTCGTTACTTTTTGACGTGAAACCTGAATGGATCATCGCCTTTGAAAAATTTGACTTCAACGCCATCCAGGCCTTCGTCCAGTTCTTGGGCGAAAAGCCGCATCATTTCTTCTTCCAGTGAAAAATGTCCGACGTCGATAACACAAATGGGGGTCTCGACCGCCGGATGGTACTTCATGTCGCCGGTTATGAATACATCGGCCCCGGCCCGAGCCGCGTTGCTGATGATTGTGGAACCTGATCCGCCGCAGTAGGCCACGGTGGAAATCGTTTCTGGCTGTGGTCCGGCCACGGCCCAGGCGTCCCTGTCTATCAATCCTTCCAATGTGGTCGTGAACTCATCCCAGCTTGTGGGTGCTGGTAAGGTTCCCACTTCTCCAAAACCCACCTCTTGGCGAGGAGCGGTCATTGGGCGCAGGTAATAAACGGGGCGTTTGCCCATGGAAAACTCAATGGCATCGGCCAGTTTCGGCCAGGCATCCTCGTCGCAGACGATTCTGACTTCGCCGGTCCGGCTCTGGGAAACAGAGTGTACACCCTCGGAATTTGCCCATATATCGCCAGCCTCGCGGCTGATGGGGTCCTCAGTATAAAAGGACGCTTCCATAGGAGCGCAGCCCGTTTCAATCTCCAGAAGACTTGCGTTTTCTAGTTGGAGGCTTTTTCCCAGCCAGAAGGCCGGTCCGCCGGGGCGGGTATCCAGGGATGTGTGTGCCGAGTATAGCCATGCTCCGGCCTTGATGGTCCCGCGCAGGACGTCCATGTACATTCCCTCAGAGCTGGGTGCTTTGGGTTTCATGTACAGCGGGTGGTGCGTGACCACGACTTCGGCTCCCCAGTCAAGGCACTTGGAGATCATGGCAGGCGTAGGCTCAAGGGCCACGGCTACCTTGGTGGTGTCGTCGATTGTGCCTGCGATCTGGACTCCACAATTGTCCCAGGAGGACTGATTTGCTTCAGGGGCCAGATTCCGCAAAAAGGCCAAAATGTCTTTAATTTTCATACACTTACACCACTTTACCAGACAAAGAATGCTCCCGTAGGGTTTCCCCCTCGGGAGCATTATATTCTTCTTCAATTACCCGGCCTGAGGCCTTCGTGGGAAACTTCAAGATATATGCGTCGAACTGTTTTCCAGTATCAAACTGTGTCAATCACGTCCTCCCGCCTGAGGGGGGAATTGGTGGGCCAGCCAGGATTCGAACCTGGGACCGACCGGTTATGAGCCGGTGGCTCTGCCAACTGAGCTACTGGCCCTTTGTGTACGAGCGGGATTATATACCCATCTTATATATATAGTGTCAAGCGAGATCGGTGCTCTTTTCCGTTCCCGATTCTACCGTCTGTTGTTCAACCTTTATAATGATTTTACGTGCATACCAGAAGGCGATGGCTGCTGCTGTCCAGACGATGCCAGCTATGGACAGCCACAACGAAATTGTGCCGTAACCCATGATCGTGGTGAACAGGGTGAAAAGCAGGAGCGGGGCGACTACCTGGCGCGAGATGCCCATGATGATGGCGAACACTGGGCGCTTCATGCCTTGCAGGGCCGATGTTGAGACGAAGATGATCACGTATGCGTAGAGCACGAAGGCGTCGATACGCAGGTATTCGGCTCCGATGCTGATGACTGCCGGGTCGCTGGTGAAAAAGGCCATGAGCGGTTCGGCAAAGAGCAGGATAGGCAGGGAGAGTGGAATCAGTATGCAGGCGCCGTATTTGAGATTTTTGCGCAGGGTCTCGCGAATTCTTGTGATATGTCCCGCGCCGTAGTTCTGGGCCGTGATGGTCAGGGAGGCGACGTTCAGGCCGATGGTGGGCAGGAGCACGATCTGGTCGATGCGGGTGGCAATGCCGTAGGCGGCGGACGCTTCGGGGCCGAACCGGGAGACGTAGCGGAAGATGACGAAGAAACCAAGTGCGATGGTCATGAAGTTGAGGCTGGCCGGGAATCCCTGGTGGGCAATTTCCTTGTATATGTCCGGGCGGGGGACGAGGTTTTTGCCAGCGTCGGTTTTCATCAGTCCGGTTTTGCGGGCTTTGATTGCGAGATAAACGGCGCCGCAGGCCTGGAGCAGCACGGTGGCCCAGGCCACGCCGGCCATGCCCATGGCGGGCAGTCCGAAGCCGCCGTAGATGAACCACGGGTCGAGGGCGACGTTGAGGGTGGCGGTGAAGATGAGGACGTTGCGAAAACTCTTTGTGTCCCCCTGTGATTGCAGGATGGCATTGAAGAGGAAGAGAAAGACCGTCACGATGTTGCACATGAAGATCGGGTTCATATAGGCGAGGCAGGTGTCGAGATACTGCCCCTGGGCGCCGAGCCAACTGAAGATTGCGGGAGAAAATGTCAGGCCGAACCAGGCCAGGAAGATGCTGAGAATGACGCCGAAACCGAGCATCTGCACACTGATGAGCGATGCCTGTTTGCGGTCTTTGGCTCCCAGCGCACTCCCCATGAGCGCGGTGGAGCCGGTGCCGATGCCGCTCGCCAGCGAGGTGATGATGAAATAGACCGGTAGCGAGAGCGAGAGCGCGGCCACGGATTCAGTATTGATATGCCCGGCCCACCAAGTGTCGACCACGTTGAACATCGTGTTGAAGAAAAATCCCACTGAGGCGGGTACGGCCACCTGACGGACGACTTCGGGAATGGGGCGTTTCGTAAGATCGGTTTTATCGCTCATTGTGGGAGACTATCAGAAAAGACCACTGAAACCGAGCCCGTTATTTTTACCGGCTGTTGACTTGTCAAAAGGGTGTACATACCCTCACCACATGGGAAAGACACCTGCCAATACTGACGTACAATTCTGGCGCGATCCGGACCTTCCGGGCGTGGAAGTTCGCTATTCCAGCTACTGTGAGGAGGCGTTTCGCAAGCATACCCACGATGCTTACTCCATCGGGTTGATCGAGACGGGGCGGACGTCGTTCTTCCTCGAAGGCACGATGCACGACGCTGTGGCCGGGCAGATCGCGTTGATTAACCCCGGTGCCGTTCATGCCTGTAATCCCGATCTCGAACTTGGATGGACCTACCGCATGTTCTATGTGGATTCCTCATGGTTGGAATCCGTGGCCGCCGAACTATTTGGTCGCGAGACAGGTGCTCCGGCTTTTCCCTCGCCCGTGGTAGACGATCAAGATTTACTGGCCCATTGGCGCACGCTGTTCCTGGCAATTACCGAAGGGGCAGGGCGGCTGGAAAAGGAAACCCTGCTGGTTCAGGGGCTGACCGATCTCATATCCCGTCATGCTGAACTTGGTGATGCGCATCAGCCAGCCACCGACGCCGACGCGGTTCGGCTGGTCAAGGAACATCTGGCCGCCAATCTTGCCGAGAAGGTCAGCCTCGATGCCCTGTCAGAAGTGGCCCACCTAAGCCGTTATCATTTGCTCCGGGTCTTTCAGGATGCCGTGGGCTTGCCGCCTCACGCATACCAGAACCAGCTTCGGGTGGATCTTGGCAAGCTGTTGCTGACCGGGGGCACGTCCATCAGTCAGGCCGCCGTGGAAGCGGGCTTCGTGGATCAGAGCCATTTTTCAAGAGTGTTCAAGCAGCATACCGGGGCGACGCCTCGTCAATACCAGAAGGCCGCCGATTCCAACGGCTGATCGTTTTCCGCAATTTCATACAATATCCGTTTCAGACTTCTCTCCATAGTGCCTCTTGAAACCATCAGGAGATACTATGTCGGAGATTGAGAATGTGGTCGTGGAGACTCCGGTTCAGCGATTGATTCGCGAGAATGGCCCGCGTCTGTTTGCACCGTTGTGCCTGGCCGGGGCGGTCCTGCTTTGGGGGACGTCGTTCACGGCGACCAAGGCGGCCTTGTCCGGTTTTGCGCCCATGACTGTGATCTGGCTGCGTATGGCGCTGGCATCTCTGGTCGTGCTGGTCATCCGCAAGCGGATTCCGACGCCCCGATATGAAAAAGGGGATTGGAGGGTGCTGGGATTCCTCTGCCTGATGCAGCCGTGTCTCTATTTTTTGCTGGAAGGGTATGCCGTGAGCCTGACGACGTCGTCTCAGGCCGGGATGATTTCCGCACTGGTTCCGCTG
>Ga0209692_10000938_pt1 | contig 47574 bp, 39 predicted proteins | sample tdDd472_FD_187129 | JGI IMG/M metagenome (GOLD analysis project Ga0209692, IMG submission 187129) | Marine sediment microbial communities from the Atlantic coast under amendment with organic carbon and nitrate - tdDd47.2 (SPAdes)... | ecosystem: Environmental > Aquatic > Marine > Coastal >... | reverse complement strand
ACCTTTAATATATTGTTTCTCAACCGATGCAAGAATACTGCTATCTAAAGTAACAATTGCAGAACCATCCATATCTGATCCTATGTAAAAATCCCAGTCAAGCTCTCTTGTTTTTAAATTATAACCAAAAACATGACCCGATCCAGAAGCTACATAGATTCTATTTTTCAATATTGATGGAGATGATTCAGTAACCACATTATTTCTGTGTTTGCGAACATCATCTAAAGTATATAATTTACGTTCCTGAATTATTTTTGGCTGAAACATTGCATTCAACATTTTACCATTTTTATAATTAGGATCAAAAACCGTAAAATACGAATTTTCTAAACCCAAATAAGCGGTATCATTTAATATAAGTGCAGAACCATCCACATCGCGAGAATAACTATGAGTCCATTTCTGATCCATGCGCCATAATTCCTTCCCTGTAAAATATGAAATTGCTCTATAACTTGGAATGTGTTTTGTATCTAAGAAGTTTCCTACTCCTAGTCTACTTCCTTGTAAAATTACGATGCTATTTTCCGGTAAATCTGCATTCCTGTCCTCCCATAAGGTTCCAGTTCCTTTTACAACATCATCAAATTTATATTGCCAAACTAAATTACCTGTTTCAGCATCTATCTTTTTTAAATGATGATCATATGCACCTTGAATTAAATATAATTTCCCTTTTTCTTTTACCAACAGAGGTTGACCAGTCCATCCGGCACCCGACCAAGTTTTAGAACCAGCTTTACGGGAAATTACAGTTTCACCAGTTCCCAGAAAATGTTTCCATATTATACTAAGTGTATCAGGTGCATTTTTACCATAAAAATTGCGCTGCCAATTGCCAAGAAATGTTTTTACTATCGGATAAGTTAACGAATCTTCTACTTGCACAGAATCTTGCACTGGAATAGAATCTTGTACCAGCACAGAATCTCTCGCCGATATAGAATCCTGTAAGACAATCGTTTGCGAATTTCCATAAAAAAAAGTTCCCATAAAAATGAGAACAAGTACTATTCTTGAAATAAAATTCATGTAAAATATTTTAATCAAATGACTGTCCGCTGTTAGAAGATATAAAAATCATTTTATCAAATTCTTCGGGGCTTAAATCATTAAAGTAATAATGAACAGGATTTACTTTTTTATTATTTTTTAAAACTTCATAATGCAAATGCGGTGCAGTAGATGTTCCTGTTGAACCAACAAATCCAATAACATCACCTCGTTTTACTTTTTGGCCTTTTCTTATATTAAATCCATTTAAATGCCCGTATAAAGTTTTGTAACCAAATCCATGGTTTATAATTATTCGTTTACCATATCCACGAAGGGATTTATCTACAACCTCAACTACACCATCACCTGTGGAATATATTTCTGTTCCTGTAGGTGCTGTAAAATCCATTCCGTAATGAAATTTTCGAATTTTATATATAGGATGTATCCTGAAACCCCAACCTGAAGCAGTTCTTCTTAAATCTTTATTTGATATTGGCATAATAGCTGGAACACTTGCAACCATCTTCTCTTTATCTCGTGCCATCTCAATAACTTCATCATATGATTTTGATTGTACATATAATTGCTTAGTTATCTTATCGAGCCTTCTGGCTGATTCTGTAACCAGTTCTGAACTTTTAAGGCCCTGTAAATCGGCATAACGATTTACACCACCAAAACCTGCCGACCTTACTGAAGGCGGAATAGGTTCTGCTTCAAAAATTACTCTGTAAATATTATCATCACGCTTTTGTAAATCCTCCAGTGTGTTCTCAACTAAATCGAAACGATTATTTAGAACTTCATACTGAGTAGTTAATTGCTGATTTTCCCTTATCAAACCTTTCTCTTTTGGAGTATCGAAGAAAATAACAAAGAAAATATTGTAAATAACAGCAATTAATAATGTAGCTGAAAAGTATGTCATAAACCGATAAAATTTCTGCTTTCCTGTAAGCACAATCTTATCGTAGCTAAGCTTATTATGATCAAATTTGTATTTTACTTTTGCCATAAATATAGATATTTACGGGTCAAATATAATGAATTATTTTAAAATTAATCCATTGGAGTGCGCCTTTTTGAGCATGCAGCAACCATTAGCTCATATTCTTCGGCATTAATATCGTTAAAATAAAAGTTTATCGGATTGATTGGATTATTGTTTTTTCTTACTTCGTAATGTAAGTGTGCCCCAGTAGAGTGACCTGTATTACCCAAACTACCGATTACATCTCCTCTTTTTATTTTTTGACCTTCACTAACAAATACTTTTTTCAGGTGAGCATAAACTGTTTTATATCCATATCCATGTTCAACAACAACTCTATTTCCATAACCATAAAAAGAATATCCTGCTTCAACAACAACACCGTCACCTGTTCCAAATATGTCAGATCCCTCAGGCCCAGTAAAATCCATACCATGATGCATTTTAGGTTTTCCTGTAAATGGATCTAATCTGGAACCATAATAATCACTAATTCGCGTGAAGTCTTTTAAAGCTACAGGTTGAATAGCAGGTATGCATGCATACATTTTCTCTTTATTCTTAGCTAATTCTATTACAGTATCAAAAGATTTTGATTGTACATATATCTTTTTAGAAACAACATCAACTCTTTTAAAGGTCTCTATTAAAACATCTGAATTTTCATAACCCTCCAAATCATGATATTTATTTGTACCACCAAAACCCGCTTCTCTAACGGATGATGGAATAGGTTCTAATTCAAATATTGATCTGTACAAATAATCATCCCTCTGCTGTATATCGCTTATTATAAGGCCAATACTTCCTAGCTGTTCGTTTAGTACGTCATATTTTGATAAAAGAATTTCACGTTCTTCTTCAAGAACTATAGCCTTAGGAGTTTTATAAAATGAGGTATATGTTAAGTTTAATGTTAAAGCAGCAAAACCTGTGACAAATAAAAACATAAAAGTTCTGGTTATTCTTTGTTTCCAGACTAACTTTACCTTCTTAAATGTTAGGGTTTTTGAATCAAATTGATATTTGATCTTAGGCATATTTCAATAAATTCTTTATTCTTTAATTATAAAAATGTTTAACGATAGCGACAAATCTAATTTAAATAAATTAATTTTACAACCCTGATAATATAAAATTTATCTTATTTTATATTTTAATTAATGAGTTTTAACTGTTTTTAAAATAGGTTTTTATGAATTCGAAAGAAATCAGAAATAGATTTTTAAGTTTTTTTGCAAGTAAAAATCATGCAATCATTTCTTCTGCTCCAATGGTAATTAAAAATGATCCTACGCTTATGTTTACTAATGCAGGCATGAACCAGTTTAAGGATATTTTCCTTGGAAACCACACCCCAAAAGACAATCGTGTTACAGATACTCAGAAGTGTTTGCGTGTTTCAGGTAAGCATAATGACTTAGAAGAAGTTGGTCACGATACATATCATCATACAATGTTTGAAATGTTGGGAAATTGGTCGTTTGGTGATTATTTTAAGAAAGAAGCCATTGAATGGGCCTTTGAATTTCTTGTTAAGGAAATGAAAATCGATGAGGGAAGATTATACGCAACTGTTTTTGAAGGGAGTTCAGATGATAGTTTGGATTTAGATATTGAAGCAAAAGAACATTGGGAAAAATATTTACCTGAAGAACGCATTTTAAATGGTTCTAAAAAAGATAATTTCTGGGAGATGGGAGAAACCGGTCCATGTGGCCCTTGTTCTGAAATTCATATTGATTTAAGAAATGATAATGAGCGTAATAAAGTTTCAGGAGCTGAATTAGTAAATAAAGATCACCCCTTAGTTATTGAGGTATGGAACTTAGTATTTATTCAATATAATAGAAAATCTGATGGATCTCTAGAACTGCTTCCAAACAGACATGTTGATACAGGTATGGGATTTGAAAGGTTGTGTATGACTCTTCAGGGTAAAAAATCAAATTATGATACTGATGTTTTTCAACCATTAATTCAAGCTATTGCTAAAAGCTCAGGCAAGAATTATGGAGAAGATGAGCAAGCAGATATTGCAATGAGAGTTATATCTGATCATTTAAGAGCAATTAGCTTTTCTATTGCTGATGGTCAGATACCCTCAAATGTAAAAGCTGGATATGTAATAAGAAGAATACTTCGACGAGCAGTAAGATATGGCTATACCTTTTTAGGATTTAACGAACCGTTTATTTATAAATTACTACCAGTTTTATCAGAGGTTCTTGGTGATGCTTATCCTGAAATTGAAAATCAAAAAGAGTTGATTGAGAAAGTTATTTTCGAAGAAGAAGCTTCCTTTTTAAGAACTCTTGAAACAGGAATACGCTTGCTCGATAAAATTATTAAAACTACTAAAGATGGAGATTATAATGTAATCCCAGGAAAAATAGCTTTTGAGCTTTATGATACTTATGGTTTTCCTCTTGATCTCACAGAACTTATTGCCAAAGAACATGATCTGGTAATAAATAAACGTGAGTTTGAAGAAGAAATGGAGAATCAAAAAAATCGTTCGCGAAGTGCTGCAAGTATTAATACGGAAGATTGGATTGAATTACTAAAAGATGATGTAGAAGAGTTTGTTGGTTATGATTACTTAGAAACTGACGTAAAGATTACCAGATATCGAAAGGTTGTTCAAAAGAAAAAAGAATTGTTCCAGTTGGTATTTAACATTTCGCCTTTCTATGCTGAAAGTGGTGGGCAAGTTGGCGATACAGGTTACATTGAGGCAAACGGCGAAAAAATTAGCATTAAGAACACAATTAAAGAAAATAATTTAACGATTCATATAACTGACAAGTTACCATTGGATCCAAAAGCAGAATTTAAGGCTGTTGTAAATAAAATAAAAAGAACATCAACTGCGAATAACCATACTGCTACTCACATACTACATCATGCGTTACGTGAAGTATTAGGACAACATGTAGAACAAAAAGGTTCGTTGGTTCATCCAGATCATTTACGTTTTGATTTCAGTCATTTTCAGAAATTAACGGAAAATGAAATTCGCGAACTTGAGATTATTGTAAACGAAAAAATTCGCGAAAATTTTGCCTTAGAAGAGCATCGGAATATCCCAATTAAAGCTGCTTCTGACATGGGAGCAATTGCTTTGTTTGGGGAAAAATATGGAGATACTGTTCGTGTTATTAAATTTGACGATTCTATTGAATTATGCGGTGGAACTCATGTTAAAAACACAGGACAAATTGGTTTCTTCAAAATAATGAACGAAAGCTCAATTGCTTCTGGAATTAGAAGAATTGAAGCAATCACAGGAGGAAAAGTCGTTGAATACGTATTTAATCAAATTAATGAATTTCAAGAAGTAAAATCCTTACTTAATAATCCAAAAGATGCAACCGCAAGCGTTCAATCATTATTGGATGAAGTTAATAAGCTTAATAAGCAAATTGAAGAAATGACCAAAGAACAGGCTCAGGCAATAAAAAAGCATTTAAAAGAGCAGGTTCAAAATATAAATGGCATTAATTTTATAGGATTTAAAATTGGTTTAGACTCAGCTGCAGCAATAAAGGATATCGCTTTCCAATTAAAAAATGAAATTAAGAACCTGGTTTTAGTTATAGGAGCTGAAATTGGCAACAAAGCTAATTTATCAGTTATGATTTCAGAAAATTTAGTTAAAGAAAAGGATTGGAATGCATCTCAAATTATAAGAGATGTTGCAAAAGAAATTCAAGGTGGCGGTGGAGGTCAGGCATTTTATGCAACAGCAGGTGGTAAGAACCCTGCAGGCCTTGATTCTGCAATTGAAAAAGTGAAAAATATAATTTCATAAACTAATTTTTATTAGCGTTTAAAGTCCGGATAGAATCCGGACTTTTTTTGTCTATAAAGTGAAGGAAGTCAAATTCTTATAAAGCTCAACAGTAGACCATTACTGCAAAATACTTGATTCAAAAAAAAATATTTTTGTATATTTGATAGCTTCTAATCTAAATATATGATTATGAATATAACAAGAACTTTTGATCTACTTGATAGATATAATGAATTATATCAGATCGACGATGCTCTGGCTGGAAAACAAAACGGTGAATGGGTAAAATATAGCTCTCAAGATTATATCCATTTATCTAATTTGGTGAGCTATGGTCTATTAGCTTTAGGATATAAAAAAGGTGATAAAATTGCTACCATATCTAATAATCGACCCGAATGGAATTTTGTTGATATGGGAATGGCACAAATTGGCGTTATTCATGTTCCAATATATCCAACAATTGGTGTTGAAGAATATAATTATATTTTAAATCACTCCGAAGTAAAAGCAATTATTGTTTCCAGCAAGCTAATCTGGAACAAAATAAGTTCAGTAGTTGATAAAATAAAATCTATTCAAACGGTCTATTCTTTTAATGATATTGAGGAATTAACATCTTGGAAAGTTATTGTTGATGAAGGAAAAAAGAACGAGGATAAATTCAAAGATGAAGTTCTGAAAATTAAAACCGACATCGATAAGGATGAAATGGTTACTTTGATTTACACCTCTGGAACAACAGGAAATTCAAAAGGTGTTATGCTATCTCACAATAATTTGGTTTCAAATTTTAAAAGCACATCTAAAGCTCATGGATTTGGATTTGGACATAAAACATTAAGTTTTTTACCATTATGCCACGTTTATGAACGAATGATGACTTACCATTTTCAGTATAAAGGAATAAGTATTTATTATGCAGAAAATTTAGGAACCATTACAACAGATATAAAAGAAGTAAAACCCGATATTATTAATACAGTACCAAGATTACTTGAAAAAATTTATGATGGTATTATTGGTAAGGGTAAAAATTTATCATACATAAAAAAACAGATTTTCTTTTGGAGTGTAAACTTAGGTTTGCGCTATCGTTTGAATAATAAGTATCGTTACTTTTATAATTTTAAACTAAAGATAGCCCGAAAACTTATTTTTAGTAAATGGAAAGAAGCTCTTGGAGGTAAAGACTTAATAATTGTTTCAGGAGGAGCTGCTTTGCAAGTTCGTTTGGCAAAAATCTTCTGGGCTGCGGGATTACCTATCTTGGAAGGTTATGGATTAACTGAGACTTCTCCTGTTATTTCTGTAAACTCATATACTCCTATTGTTTGTAAGTTTGGAACTGTAGGGCCTTTAATTGAAGGTGTTGAAGTTAAAATTGCTGATGATGGTGAAATACTTTCTAAGGGTCCAAATCTTATGCTTGGTTATTATAAAGAACCTGGATTAACAGAAGAAGTTATTGATACCGATGGATGGTTTCACACCGGAGATATTGGACATCTTGACGAAGAAGGGTTCTTGAAAATTACAGATCGTAAAAAGGAAATGTTTAAAACATCTGCAGGCAAATACATTGCTCCTCAGGTTATTGAGAATAAGTTTAAAGAATCATTTTTTATTGAACAATTAATGGTAATTGGAGAAAATGAAAAATTTGCAAGTGCTTTGTTATCTCCAAATTTTAAATTCTTGCATGATTGGTGTTCAATTCACAAGGTTCAATATCGCGATAATAAGGATTTAGTTAATTTACCTATAGTAATAGCACGTTACCAGAAAGAGGTGAATAAATATAATGCAACATTGGGAGAACACGAAAAAATTAAACGATTCAGATTAGTTTGTGAAGAGTGGAGCCCAGAATCAGGAGAACTATCTCCTACTCAAAAACTAAAACGAAATGTTGTTTCTGAGAAATACAAACACATTATTACCGAGATATACCAAACAGATTCCAAACAACAAAAAGGTAATGGGATAATACCAAAAATCTCGATCAGTGAAATAACAAATGGGATTAAGAAAACAATTAATAAAAATGCTCCTGATTAAGGAGCATTTTTTATTGTTTAATTCTTTTCTCTAAATAAGAATAAACCAATAAAAGTTAGTAATCCGTTTAGTATTAATAACTCAAAACCAAACTGATAACCTCCTAATATTGATCCTGAATAATAGTTTAAGATATAACATATTACGGGCGAAACAATAGCTATTACAGGAACTAATTTATCTTTCGTTTTATATTTTGTTAATAATCCAAAAGCATACATTCCTAATAATGGACCGTATGTATATCCGGCAACTTTGAATATAGCACTTATAACACTTTCGTTATTAATTGAGTTGAATATTAATATTACTACAACCAAGGTTGCAGAAACACCAACATGAACTTTTTTACGAATTGCTTTTAACTCTATTTCTGTTTTATTCCGTGGATTTAAAATATCAACAGTAAATGAAGTTGTTAAAGCAGTAAGTGCTGAATCGGCACTACTATATGCTGCAGCAACCAATCCAATTATAAAAAATATTGCAACAGCCGGATTTAAATAACCTTGAGTTGCAATTAGAGGAAATAAATCATCGGTTCTTTCAGGAATTATTATTCCATTCTTATGTGCAAAAACTACTAGTAACACCCCTAAAGACATAAACATCAGATTTACCGGAACCAAAGCAAAGCTCATCCAATACATATTCTTTTTTGCTTCCTTAATATTCCTACAGCTTAGGTTTTTTTGCATCATATCCTGATCCATTCCTGTCATTACAATAGCTATAAATGCTCCCGCAAGAAATTGTTTAAAGAAATAATTAGCTCCTTTAAAATCATCGAAATAAAAAATCTTAGAATGATTACTTTCAGTAATCGTGTTTATCATTCCTTTAAAATCAAGATTTAACTGTTTGCTTATTAAAACTATGGTAACAGCAACAGCAACTAACATAAATATAGTTTGCAGCGCATCAGTCCAAATAATTGTTTTAATACCTCCTTTAAAGGTATAAAGCCAAATCAATAGAATTGTAATTACAACTGTTATCCAGAAAGGAATATTTAAACTATTAAAAACTGTAATCTGTAAAACATTTGCTACCAAAAACAATCTGAATGATGCACCAATAATTCTTGATAAAAGAAAGAAAGATGATCCAGTTTTGTACGAATATTTCCCAAATCGTTGTCCAAAATAGGTGTAAATTGAAGTTAAATTCAATCGGTAATACATTGGCATCAGAACATTTGCGATAATGGCATAACCTACTAAATAACCTAACACCATTTGCATGTATGAGAAGTTACTGTCGACAACCCAGCCAGGAACAGAAATAAATGTTACACCAGAAAGCGATGCACTTATCATTCCAAATGCTACAATATACCAAGGCGATTTTCTATTGCCCAGAAAAAAAGACTCGTTATTAGCATTCTTACTTGTAAAATACGAAATTGAAATAAGTAGTAAAAAATATATTACTATGATAAAAATTACAAGATAAGGTGACATGCTTTTAAAAATTATATTCGATTAAATGCAAGGATAATAAAAACAATTATAACAAAAAATTGCTAATCGCCCTATTTGATATTATTTTTGAGCATAATATAAATATGATATTTTAAGATGAACATTCAGAATTTTACATCGAAATTATTGGAAAGTGCAGTTGATGAATTTTCAAAATTACCTGGGATTGGTAGAAAAACAGCCCTGCGTTTAGTACTTCATATATTAAATCAGGATAAAGAGGATGTAACTCATTTTGGTGAAACAATAATAAAATTAAGAAATGAAATAAAACATTGCAAAAGTTGCAACACCATCTCTGATACAGATACTTGTAATATATGCAGTGATCATTCTCGAGATGACTCTTTAGTTTGTGTTGTCGAAAATGCCAGAGATGTTATGTCAATTGAAAACACACATCAGTTTAATGGAGTCTATCACGTTTTAGGAGGTATTATTTCACCGATGGATGGAATTGGACCAAACGATTTAAATATTAATAATCTTCAGAATAAAGTTGAAGATGGTAAAGTAAAAGAACTAATTCTTGCTTTAAGTACAACAATGGAAGGAGATACTACAAACTTTTATCTGTTTAAAAAATTTAGAAACTACAATGTAAAAGTTACTACTATTGCACGCGGTGTTGCTATTGGCGATGAACTTGAATATGCCGATGAAATAACTCTTGGAAGATCAATTGTTAACAGAACTTTGTTTGAATCTTCAATATAAGCTTACAAAATTGAAAAATATTTCTTATTTTTAACCAAATAAAGCACCTTAGTTTTAAATAAAAATAAAATGAAACACCTCCTTTTCATAATTTCATTCCTAATTATTAGTTCGTTAACATATTCTCAAGCTGATGTAAAATCATTGGTTAAATTGGGGAATGATCTGGTTACACTTAATAATTACGAAGAAGCTCTTGAAAAATTTAATGAAGCACTAGATTATCTTCCATCATATGCTCCAGCTTTAGATGGCAAAGCAAATTTATTGATTTTAATGGAGGAATATAAAGATGCAGGTAAGCTTATTGAAGAAGCAATTAAGAAAAATTCTGATTATCCTCAATTTCATTTAACAAGAGGGATTGTTCTTATTCATAAAGGAAAATACGAAGATGCTATTGAAGATCTCAATCTGGCAATTGATTTAGCACAAGGATTAACCGATAAAAAATTTGAAAATAAGATTTATGTTAATAGAGGTGCTGCTTATCAAAAGCTTTTGTCATATGATGCAGCTCTTAACGATTATTCAAAAGCTATTCAACTTGACGACAGTAATGCAAATGTATTTATTTATAGAGGATATCTTTATTATCAAACTGAAGAATATGAAAATGCACTTGCGGATTTTAATGCAGTAATTGATATTGATCCCGAAAATCCATTTGCTTATTATAATCTTGGTATGATTTATTTAAAACTAAATGATGAGAATAAAGCCTGTGATAACTTTCATAAAGGTTGTGAGTTTGGGAATACAAATGCCTGCAGAATGGTTGTCAGCAAATGTATTGATTACTAAAAACTTCAAATAAGGAATATAAAAAGAGAGATCTCAATTGAGATCTCTCTTTCAGTATAATCAATATTATATCTCTTAGAACTTATATCTTGCAGAAAAAATCATTCTGCTATTTATTGTTGGTGTATCAGTATCAGTAAAAGAATATTCTGCATTAGCTACATCAATATCTCCATACTGAGCTCCAGTTACCATGTATTCCATACCAAAATCAACTTTACTTGACTTAATAATAACTCTTGGAGAAACTCTGAAAATAGATTGGATATTTTCACCTCTGGTATATCCAGTTAATGAATAGTAATCTCCACTTGCACCAAGATTCGATGAATATCCAGCAAAAATAGCTACTTCAATAGGATCAAAGTTTAATGCAATATCTGACCAGAACGACATAGTGTTTATATTCGTATAACTATAATCGTCAACTATTGTAGGATCATCTGTAGCACCATAACCACCTATCATTATAAAGTTTGTTAAGTTTTGTCCGTATATACCTTCAAATTTAATAGTAACTGGGTCAAAAGATAATTTTGTATTTGCAGCTATATTAAAACTACCTATAGTTTCATTTGTTTTAACACCACCATTAGTTACTAACCTTGGTGTAAGAAACTTATATCCAGCAGTAAATGAACTGAAAACATTATCTGTTTTAAATTTAAATTGGAATTGAGTATCAGGTAATCCAGAATTTCTTTGCGCATCACCTGGTCCTGTACTTTTATGGTAACCATGAATAAGCATTGCTCCCATTAAAGAAATCGAGTTTCCAAGCTTAACAGTATATCTTGCTTGAGGTGCACGATTTAAAACATGGAACGGTACACCTGCTCCCATAGAAACAGTTGCAGGGAAACATTCAGGAACAAACATTGGATGCCAAGAATGTCCTAATAGAAGATCTACATTATCCCATTTCATATTTAAATATCCATGGCGTAATCTTAGACTTCTGGAATCAGCTTGAGAAACACCAAGAAAATCTCCTTCAATAACTCCGGTAATTTTAGCTCCAAAAGCCTTAGCTCCAGTTGCCATTATTTTTGGCCTTGCTTGCAAACCAAGCATATTCATTTGAAAGTTTTGATTAATATCATTGTTATTTATATCGAGGTTTTCACGTAAAGGATATAAATAAACTTCGCCATCACGTGTATCTGCAGACTCATAAGTATCGAAAAACATTTCATATCTTACATATCCACTTAATGTTACATTAATTTTTTCCTCTGTTTCCTGTGATAACAAAATACCTGGCAAGAATAATACAATTACTAATAGTAGTAGTTTCCTCATAGTTTTAGTTTATTAATTTTAAGTTATATTCAATAATTTATTAATGCAAATAAAAGAATTTCAAATTAAAAACAAAAAAAAGGGATTGCTTGAATCCCTAAAATCATGTGTGAATTTGTATTTCATCAGACAATCACGAACTTTCACTCATTGCACTCTTAACTCTATTTTTTACATCCTGAATAACGATAGGCTTGGTTATATAATCAAATGCACCACAATCTAAAGCACTTTTAATGCTCCATGAATCCGTTTTTGCCGAAATAATAATAACGTTTAAAGAAGAAAGTTTTTTATTTTCTCTAATTTTCTCCAACACCTGAAACCCATCCATTTCTGGCATCATAATATCAAGCAATAGCACCTTATAATTATCTTCAAGAAGAATGTCTATTACTTTATTTGAATCGCTTGTTATTTCAGTTTCGTAACCCTCTTCATTCAAAATTGTTTGAAGCAGTAACAAATGTGTAGACACATCATCAACAATTAAGATTTTCCTATTAACAGCATTTTCTTTTTCCATCTTACATGAATATTTTCATACGTAATTTAACTATTTTTTAAAAAGATTTCCAGTATATCTCTAATTATTTCAATTGTCAATACAAATTAAATATTTAAACAATGTTAATACTCAAATAGTTCTCCTACTATAATATTCTTTTACATGATATTTTATTTTGCCATATCAATCTATATTTAAATTATAGTATTAATGTATTTTAAAACAGGTATTATTTTTTGTAAATCTGATCTTGTTTTCGCAATTTCGCATCAGCTTCGTACAAGCAACTAACTAAAAAATTATTTGGAGGAAAACAACCATGATAAGCGATTTAGAACAAATTTATTCAACCAATATTAAAGGGATGAAGAAGTCAGCAATCCGTGAACTTCTTAAGCTAACTCAACGCCCCGATATTATTTCATTTGCAGGAGGTTTACCTGCTCCTGAATCTTTTCCAATTGAACAACTAAAAGAGATTTCATGTGAAGTACTTGATCAGGATGGTCCTGCAGCTTTGCAGTATGGAGCCACTGAAGGAGTTACTGAACTTCGTCAAATATTAGTAGACAGATATAATGCTCAAGGATTAAATGTTGAATTAAAAAATCTTGTAATTACAACTTCATCACAACAAGGACTTGATTTATTAGCAAAAATATTTCTTAATCGTGGTGATAAGGTAATTTGTGGGCTTCCTTCTTATTTAGGTGGTTTAGGTGCATTTAACTCGTATGGTGGTGAAATGATCGGAATTAAATTCGATGAAAAAGGTATGCGTTCTGATATTCTTGAAGAAAAACTTAAAGAATTAAAATCACAAGGTATTAAACCTAAATTCATATATATCATTCCTGATTTTCAAAATCCTGCAGGTATTACAATGCCCGAATCAAGAAGATTGGAGATTATTGCTATTGCAAAAAAATACGATATACTTATTGTTGAAGATAGCCCTTATCGTGAGGTTCGTTTTGAAGGAAAAGCGCAAAAAACAATGTATGAATTAGATAATTCTGGGCAAGTAATATTATTAGGAACATTCTCTAAAATATTTGTTCCTGGATTTAGAATTGGCTGGGTTGTTGCTGACGAAAAAATCGTTGACAAGTTTGTTACAGCAAAACAATCAACAGATTTATGTACACCAACATTAAATCAAAAAATTGCATACAAGTATATCCAAAAAGGATATTTTGATACGAATCTAAAAGAAATCATTAAGCAATATCACGAAAAACGTGATAACATGCTTAATGGATTTAAAGAATTTATGCCTGAAGGTGTTACCTGGACTGAACCTGAAGGTGGTTTATTTCTTTTCATGACCTTACCTGAAAATATGGATGCTGAAGTATTATTCAAGAAAGCAATTGATAACAATGTAGCATTTGTTTTAGGAAGTGTATTCCATTGTGATGGAAGTGGTAAAAATACCATGCGAATAAACTTCTCGTTTATGCCAAAAGATAAAACTACTGAAGGAGTTAAACGACTGGCAAAAGCAATTAAAGAATTGATGTAAAATCATAAAAATAGAAAGGGCTGTATTCAGCCCTTTTTTTATTTTCATAAACAACTACACTTTTATACATTTCGTTATATTTGTAATTCAATTCTAATATAGTGAAACTTTCAATTGTCATAGTAAATTATAATGTTAGACATTTCCTCGAGCAATGTTTAATTTCTGTTTTTAAGGCAGTTACTAATATCAATGCTGAAGTTTTTGTTGTTGACAACAACTCAGTTGATGGTTCGTGTACAATGGTAAAAGAACGGTTTCCTAAAGTGAAACTATTTGAAAATAAAGATAATCGTGGTTTTTCTTATGCAAATAATCAGGCAATAAAAAAAGCAACCGGCCAATATGTATTATTGCTTAATCCAGATACTGTTGTTGAAGAAGATAGCTTTGAAAAATGCATCCAGTTTATGGACAAGAATCCAGATACTGGAGGTTTAACAGTGAAAATGATTGATGGTAAAGGGAATTTTCTACCAGAATCAAAGCGGGCATTACCTACTCCTATTGTTTCTTTTTATAAAATTTTCGGATTAACATCCTTATTTCCCAGATCAAAACGATTTGCAAAATATTATTTAGGACATTTAAGTAATGATGAAATAAATGAGATTGAGATACTTCCTGGTGCATATATGTTTCTTAGAAAGGAAATATTAGAAAAAACCGGATATCTCGATGAGGATTATTTTATGTACGGCGAGGACATAGATTTATCATATAAAATTACAAAAGCCGGATATAAAAACTATTATTATCCTGAAACAACAATAATTCATTATAAAGGAGAAAGCACAAAAAAAGGAAGCCTGAATTATGTATTTATTTTCTATAATGCAATGATCATTTTTGCACGAAAACATTTTTCAGATAAAAATGCAAGAGCATTTTCTATATTAATAAATATCGCAATTTATTTTAAAGCTTTCCTGGCTATTCTTTCTCGTTTTGTTAAAAAGGCCTTTCTTCCGATTGTAGATATCACTACAATCTACTTTAGTTATTATTTTATTAAACCAATTTGGGAAAATTATAAGTTTCAAGGAGATGGTTATTACCCAAAAGAATTTCTTCTTTTTGCTGTTCCTACATACATATTTATTTGGATTGCAAGCATCTGGTTTAATGGCGGTTATTCTAAACAAATCAAGGTGTTTCAGCTGATAAAAGCCAACATTATTGGGACACTTTTAATTCTCATATTATATGCACTTATACCTGAGAGTCTTCGTTTTTCAAGAGCTCTCATTCTAATTGGAGCTGTTATTACTCTGCTTGCAACAAGTTTAAACAGAGTACTTGCTCATTTTATAAATTTTCTACCGCAAAGGTTTAAGCGAAACAAAAAACTTAGAATTATCCTTGTAGGATTAATTGATGAAATAAACAGAGTTGAAAATATTATAACCGAGGCAGAAATAAAACCTCTAATAATTGGTATAGTTGCTCCCTCCAATCAAGTTCAAAGCGATTATCATTTTGGCTCAATGAATCAACTCGAAGAAATAATTCAAATACATAAAATCGATGAAATAGTTTTTTGTGCAAAAGACATTCCTTCTAATCAGATAATTTCAACCATGCTTAAATTATCGGTTTTAAATATTGATTATAAAATTGCACAACCAGATACATTGTCAATTATTGGGAGTAACTCAATAGAAACTGCAGGCGAATTATATACTATAGAATTAAATTCAATTTCTAAAATATCCAACATAAGAAACAAACGATTTTTCGATATAATTACTTCGTTTCTCATGCTGATATTCAGCCCATTAATATTACTCTCTTTAAAAATATCCTTTAAACTAATAAACAATTCTGTTCGCGTTTTGTTAGGTTGTAAAACCTGGGTAGGATACTATAAAAAAAGTGATGTTAATACAGCTAATCTGCCTAAAATTAAAGATGGAATATTAACACCACTCGATTTAGGATCAAAGAAAGAATTAACAGATTCTTTCATATTTAAATCCAACTTAGTATATGCTAAAAACTATACTTTCTGGAACGATCTAAATATTCTCCTAAAAGGTTTTAAACAAATTGGCCGTTAAATAATTAGCCAATTATATTACATAGTTTAAAACAAGTTTAAAGAAATTATAATGGCAAAAACTGAAATTTTACTACCTGCAATGGGAGAAGGAATTATCGAAGCTACTATTACAAAATGGTTAGTAAATGTTGGAGATAAAGTTGAAGAAGATCAATCCTTAGTTGAAGTTGCAACTGATAAAGTTGATTCTGAAATTCCAGCACCCTTGGATGGTGTTATCGAAGAAATATTTTTTAATGAAGATGATATTCCAAAAGTTGGAGATACAATTGCTATAATAAGCACGAACGGTTCAGAAACAATTCAAAACGAAATTCAAAAAGATGAGTCTAAGCTTGAAATAGAAAATAAAGAAATTCAACAAAAAGCCGCAGTAACAGAAATTAAGATAGATGAAAGTCAGAGCACTCAGACTTCATCTAAAACTCCTGAAGGTAAATTTCTTTCTCCATTAGTTAGAAGCATTGCTGATAAAGAACAAGTTTCTACTGAAGAATTAGATAGAATAAATGGAAGTGGAAATACAGGAAGAATTACTAAAAAGGATATCATAAATTATTTAAATACAAGAACAAATACAGGAATCGATAAAGTTCCTAAAACTCCTATAGAAAAGAATACTCCTGTTCAGCAAGCTACCAAACCTCAAATAAATAAAGATCAAATTTATTCAGGTGGAGATTATGAAATAGTTGAAATGGACAGAATGCGAAAGTTGATTGCAGAACATATGGTCATGTCTAAACAAATTTCGCCACATGTTACTTCATTTATAGAAACTGATGTTTCAAACATGGTTCTATGGAGAAATAAAAACAAGGATCGGATTCTTGAAAAAGAAAATGTAAAACTTACATTCACTCCTATATTTATTGAAGCAGTTGTTAAAGCACTAAAAGATTTTCCAATGATCAACGTTTCTGTTGATGGTGATAATATTATTAAAAAGAAAAATATAAATATTGGTGTAGCCGCCGCCTTACCTTCAGGTAATTTAATTGTACCAGTTATTAAGAACGCAGACAGGTTAAATCTAATAGGTATTGCTTCAAGTGTAAATGATCTTGCTTCAAGAGCACGTGAAAATAAGCTTAAACCAGACGAAATTCAGGGAGGAACATTCACAATCACAAATTTTGGAACTTTTGGTAATACCACAGGAACTCCAATAATAAACCAACCACAGGTAGCTATCTTAGGAGTTGGAGCAATTGTAAAAAAACCAGCAGTAATTGAAACTCCAACTGGCGATGCAATTGCAATTCGTCATAAAATGACATTATCTCTTGCATATGATCATAGGGTTGTTGACGGAGCCTTGGGTGGAATGTTTTTGAAGAAAATTTCGGACTATTTGGAGGATTTTGATGTTAAAAGAAATGCTTAAAAAAGAACAAAAACATCAGTAACAAACTGATGTTTTGTTTTTTAAATAATTCCTGTTTTAATAAAAAAAATTAACATAAATTATTACATTTGTTTTCAAGTGTAAAAATTAAAACCGCTATGAAACATTTTTTAATAGCACTATTTGTTATTTTTTCTTTCACATCTCACGGGCAAACTCAATCTAAAAAAGAGTTAAAAAGATTGTTTATAAACGGTGAATTTTCATTGATCTACAAAGAGTACAAAGAAGCTCTACCTTCTTTCGTTGCTTTATATGATGCAGGAAGACGAGATGCTAATATAAAACATAGAATTGGACTATGTTATTTGAACATTCCAAATCAAAAAGAAAAATCAATAATTTATCTTGTAGATGCTGCTGAAAATATTACTGTTGATTATAATGTTGGACTCTATTCGGAGAGAAATGCTCCAATAGAAACATATTTGTATCTTGGTAGAGCTTACAGAGTAACAAGGCGTTTAGAAGAAGCCATTGATGCCTTCAATAAATACAAAGAGTATCTAAAACCTGAAGAAAATGAAAAAAGAAAAATTGCAGATGCGGAAATTATTGCATGTAAAAATGCTCTCGAATTAGATAAAATCCCAACTAGTATTATTGAATCTAATTTAGGTAGAAATATTAACAGCAAATTTAATAATGTTAATCCTTTAGTTTCTGAAGATGAAGAAACAATTGTTTTTGTAAGTCAACTAAGATTTTACGACGGCATTTTCTCTTCAAAGAAACGTGATGGACGTTGGTTACCTGCGAGAAACATCTCTCTTGATTTTAACTCAGAAAATCCATTAATTCCTGTTTATCTTACAAAAGATGGGAATACACTTTATTTGCAAAGCAATGATAATGATGACTTTAACATTTACACCAGCAAGTTTATTGATGGTTTATGGAAAGTCCCTGAGAAACTTAACAGCAATATAAATTCTTCTGCTGCGGAAATGTACGCATGTGTTAGTGATGATGGAAAAACTTTATATTTTACAAGCGATCGCAAAGGTGGTTTTGGAGGATTTGATATTTACAAATCTGAAATTGATGTAAATGGTGAATGGCAAGAACCTGAAAATATGGGAGGAACAATTAACACTAGTTTTGATGAAACTTCTCCTTTTATTACAGTTGATAATAAAACGTTTTACTTTTCGTCGCAAGGACATTTTAATATTGGAGGATTTGATATATTTAAATCCGTAAAATCAGGAAAGGGATGGGCAAAACCTGAAAACCTTGGATTCCCATTTAACACAACAGATGATGATCTATTCTTTTTTCCTTTAAAAAATGGAGAGATTGCATATTATTCAAAATTTAAAGAAAGTGGATATGGTGAAAATGATATTTACCGCATTCAGATCTTTGAAAGAGAAAATATTCCCGAAAGAGAAAAAGAACTCAACATTCAAAACGAAAATACTTCAGATAATTAGCTAAAGAATTGATCTGTTTTTAACTAAAATGCTTCTTTGATTGCTTTTTTTTCTTAAGAATATAGGCTTCGGGTCAAAAATTTCATTAATTTTATCTAATTTCGCTTAAGATTATCAAAATTAAATATGAAAAGATTTATTATACTTATAGCTATAAGCATATTTCTAATCTCAAATGTACCTGCTCAGGAATATTATGAATTAGAAGAATTATTTCTGGATGCAAATTCATGGTTTACATACGAAGATTACGAAGAAGCAATTCCTTTATTTCTTAGAGTTCTTGAAGCGGATTCATTAAATTACAATGTAATGTTTAAAATTGGTTTTTCTTATCTCCACATACCCGGACAAAAAGCCAAATCAATTCCATATCTTGAGAATGCTATACAAAATACGACAAATAATTACCGCAACAATACATATACAGAGAAACAAGCTCCAGTTGATGCCTTATTTTATTTAGGTAATGCATATCTGGTAAATAATAGAATTGATGAAGCCATTGATGTATATTCTGGTTTTCAGAATGCGATTACCAAAACTAAAAAACTGGCCAATAAAGATATCTACGACGTTGATTATGTTGAAAGACAATTTGATGCGTGTCGTAACGCAATACAGTTTCAGAATAAACCTGTAAGTTTTATAGCTAGTAATATAGGGAATCCAATAAATACTAGATTTAATGAATTTAACGCAGTAGTTTCAGGCGATGGTTCAACACTTATTTTTACTACCTCTCTTCAATTTTACGATGCAATTTTTTATTCCAAAAAAGATAGCAGCGGACAATGGGGATATCCTATTAATCTGATGGGACAACTTGGAATCGATGATAAAAGTGCGACAACAGGATTGTCATTTGACGGAACAGAATTATACATTTATCGTGACGATAATTTTGATGGAAACATTTATGTAAGTTTTTTCAGAAATGGAATGTGGACAAAAGTAAAGAAACTTGGTGAAAATATTAATACAAAATACTGGGAATCACATGCATCACTTTCGCCCGATAATCAGCAGTTATACTTCGTTAGTAATCGTGTTGGAGGATTTGGTGATTTGGATATTTATGTTGCTCAAAGATTATCAGACTCTACATGGAGTGTACCCGAAAATTTAGGAGGAACAATTAATTCCCGCTGGAATGAAAACACACCATTCTTAACACCTGATGGAAATCGATTGTTTTTTAGCTCTGAAGGACATGAAGGAATGGGTGGATACGATATTTTTTATTCTGAAAAAACAGAAAATACCTGGAGTACTCCAGTAAACATTGGTTATCCTATTAATTCAACCGATAACGACATCTTCTTCGCTCCTAACGAAAATGGAAGTTTTGCATATTGCTCTCAATTTTCAAAAAAAGGATTTGGTGGACAAGATATTTATCAATTTCAGCTTTTGGACCTTCCAGGTTATAATAACCTTACTGTAGAAGGAGTTGAAACATACGATAATGAACTAGACAGGAATAAAAGAGATTTTAGCATAAATATTATTAACAAGGCAAATAATGATACAATTGCTGTATTGAGGCCAGAGATTGATGAATACTCAAATGAATACACCTATCAAACTCCTCTTGGATTAAATCATTTAATCTACGAGAGCATGCATAGCGATGAGACTGGAGATCAATTTTATATATCAAAAGATTACGATATAAAAGAAGTTTTCCTTACTTCTATAATTCCTGAAGAAAAGATAGAAAAAGATACATTACCGAAGATTAGTGCAGAAAAATCTCACTACGCTACTGATAATAATAGTAATATAAAAATTAAACTATCTTTTCAGAAGGGAAATAAGCTATTTGTTAATACTTTCTATAAGGACAACTTAATTAATTCTGAAGAATTTGATATTAAAAAAGAGGATTTTATATATGAATATAAACCTCTTGAAGGTGAAAGTGTTATTAAATTTAGACTTGTAGATAAACACAATAATATTAGAACAGAAGAAGTAACTATATCATATTTACCTAAAGATTTAGTTGCTGAATTAAATATTGATGAGAAAGTTGTTACACTTTCCGAGAATGGTTCAAAGAATGTAAAAATTAAGCTTTCCGTTGAAAAAGGTTCAAAATTATTTGTAGAGACTTATGTTGATGGGAAATTAATTAGTAAGGAAAGTTTTGATGTTAAAAAAGAAAGCTTTGTTTATGAATTAGAACCAGAAGGAGAAAAGAGCAAACTTAATTTTAAACTTGTTGATAAGCACAACAATGTTACAAATGAGGAAATAATTATTTCACATACTCCAGTTAATGAAGATTTAGCAAATATTCTTACTGATATAAGTACTTTTAAAACCAAAGATTTTAGAACCTTAATTGGATCAGAAGAAATTACATCAGCAGTTTCAGTGGAAGATTTACTAGCTAAGATTTATGAGAAAGCTGCTGCAATGGGTTTATCAAAAGAGCAAACGCAGGCATTAATTATTGCTTTAGCAATTAACTCAACAGATAACACAGAAGAGTTTATTAATAAACTATATCAAATCTCTGATGGTGATTTAAATGTTGTTTTAAAAGATATGAATTTAAATCACGCAGATTATAAGAATAATTTATCTGCCGTTCAGAATCTTGAAAAAGAATCAGAAACACATGATTTCGATAATAACGATATAATAAGCTTACTTGAAAAGTATTTAAGCATTTCGGGAATACCTGTCGATGTTTTACTTGCTCAGCTAGACAAGATTCTTAAGACTGACATCTCTGAAATACTAGAGAACATGGATGCTTCTGCAATTGATATTGTTAGCATTGGAGATCTTAAAAAATATCTGCAAGATAAAAATACATATTCCGAAGACGAGCTAAATAACATCTTTGCTTTACTTGAAGGAATGCGTATTGCTTCAAATGCCGCTAAAGAAGCTGAACTGGCTGCTAAAGAAGATACAACTCTAACCAAAGATACTGATGTTAAGACAAATAAATGGATGATCCTTTATATTAGTATTGCAGGAATTCTTCTTGGAATAATTATTATATACTTCAATCGAAGAAAGGGCAAAGCAAACAAAAAAAGTAGAAGATAATATGTAGTTTTTATTGGTATTTTTTATTAAAACTGAGTAACTTGCTTTGCTAAATTAACTTATTTTAATAGAGTTATGAAAAAAGTAATTTTAATTGCTTTTATAAGTGTTTTAGGGAGTTTCTCAGCCTTCCCACAATATAAAAGTGCATTAAAAGACGCATTTTACGAAGCTGAATATTATATTCTTTACGAAGATTATAATGAAGCACTCGTACTATACCTAAATCTATTAAATAATGGACTTGATAATGCATATATTAACCATAGAATAGGTGAATGTTATTTGCAAATTCCTGGTCAAAAGAATAAATCAATTCCGTACTTAGAAGAAGCATGTACAAGTGTTTCTAAAGTAATAAAAGAAGGCACATTTAAAGAAACAAATGCCCCACTCAGAACCATATTCTATCTTGCTTGTGCATATCAGGTAAACAATGAACTGGACAAAGCAATAGAAACCTTTGAATCGTTTAAACAAAAACTTGCCGATAATAAAATATACAATACCGATTATATTGAAAAGCAAATCCAATCATGTGAAATAGCAAAAGAATTTATAAGTAATCCTAAGACAGTTAAAGAAAGTAACATTGGAGATCGTATAAATGATGGTTTCCCCAATATAAGACCCGTAGTGTCCTCCAATGAGGATTGCATGGTGTATGTTTCTCGCTTAAAATTCTACGATGCAATATTTATTTCAAAAAAAGTTAATGATGAATGGTCATCTCCTAAAAACATTACTCCTGAATTAAATTCAGATGGAGATTATTACTCTTGCTTTATCTCTGATTCAGGAAAAACATTACTTTTATATAAGTATGATAGTTATAACAGTGACATATATATCAGTCATTTAGAAAATGAACGGTGGACAATTCCTGAAAAATTAAATAAGCACATTAATTCTAAATTTCAGGAAACATTTGCCTCCTTGTCTGAAGATGGAAAAACTATTTATTTTATAAGTGACCGTAAGGGAGGATTTGGTGGAACAGATATTTACAAATCCGTTTTTAATGAAAAAACGAATGATTGGGGAGAAGCAATTAACTTGGGAATTGAAATAAATACACCACTTAATGAAGAAGCTCCTGTATTAAATAAAGAAGGCAATAAGCTCTTTTTTAGCTCACAAGGTCATATTAATATGGGTGGATTTGATATCTTCTGTGCACAATTAAATGAAAATGGAAAGTGGGAAAAACCAAATAATTTAGGTTATCCAGTAAACTCTACGGACGACAACCTATTTTTCTTTCCTGTAGGAGATGGAACCAAAGCATATGTTTCCAAATTTGACCATAATGGATTTGGACAGGAAGACATTGTAAAACTTGATATTACTTGTATCGATAAGTAATTTACTTAATCCGAAATAAACTTGGATATTCTAAAAGGTGAATCAACAAAATTAAGAGCTATTGAGCCTTACGATCTGGATACTATTCATAAATGGGAAAATGATAGCTCTATATGGCATTTAAGCAACACACTTGCCCCTTTTTCTAAAAATATTATTAAACAATTCATTGATAATTCTCATTTAGATATTTTTCAAGCGAAGCAACTTCGTTTAATGATTGAAAATATTAATGGTGAAACTATTGGTACAATTGATTTATTCGACTATGATCCTCTGCACAAAAGAGCCGGTATAGGAATACTCATTGCTGAAAAAGAAAACCGCGGCAAAGGATATGCATCAGACGCCTTAGGTGTTTTAATCAAATACTGTTTCTCAGTACTTCAACTTCACCAGTTATTTTGCAATATAACAGACGATAATATTGAAAGCATTAATCTTTTTACAAAAAAAGGATTTCGGTTAATAGGAACCAAAAAAGATTGGTTATTATTTTCTGATGGAACAAAGGATGAATCTATGTATCAGCTAATCAACAAACTATAAATTCCTCTACTCCTGAGCATTGCAAATAATAGATTCGAAAAAATACAGATTTTTCAAGTAATATTAAAGTTTGGTTTAATTTTTGCTTTAGTCAAGTAAACAACTAAAACTTATATAATTATGAAAAACACCTTACTATTAATCGCGCTATTAATTATTTCAAGCATTGCATTTAGTCAATCTGTTTCAATAATTAATTATTCACAATGGTCTGATCCTAACACTTTCCAATTATCTCCAAATCCTACTATAACAGGTTACGGATATTACAGTGATTCTCTATCTGTAGTTTATGACAATAAAACTTTTTATGAGTATAATAACCAATACTATTGTATTGAAAGCTGGGCAGATTATTATTTCTGGTTCACCGAAAAATATTCACACTTATTTGAAGATCCCGGTGTATATGGTTTATATTACCACACAAATAATGATCTTGGAATGGCTTCGTATATTGCAAGCAATAAATATCTTGGCGAATTTTATCCATCCTTATTCCAACTAGATTTCGATGATAATAAGTTAGAAAAAAACAGATTAGCAAACGATCAGTATCTTGCTACGAAAAAAACATCTATTGAAAAGTTAGAAGGGCAAATTAAAGAAAAGGATAAAAGTGTTTATTCTAAAAAAGAAACTAAGGAATCTCCAAGTATATTTGAAAAAGAAGAGTTTAGAAAGAATGACTATAAAAGACCTAGCACTAGAAATACTACATCTACTGCAAAAAACAAATCTGCGAAATCCAATAAAAAATAAGTAGTCCTTACCATTACTATAAGTTTTTATACTCAGGTACCTCTTTTAAAAAGAGGTACTTTTTATTTTCATAATCAATTTTACAACAGAAATGCTCCAAACCATTTGTTACAATTAAAAAGTCAACATTCAGCTTCATATTATAACGGGCTATTTGATCAAATACCTTTTGATCAATTTTTACACTTCCAGCTTTACACTCAACAATTAATATAGGATTCCCTGACCTATTATAAACAACTGCATCGCTCCTTTTTGATAAATTATTGAGTTTAAATTCTTTCTCAACAAAAATTAACGAGGCAGGATATTTTTTCTCATCAACCAGGTATTTTAGAAAATTTTGCCGAACCCATTCCTCTGGTGTTAATATCACATATTTCTTTCGAATAAAATCAAAAATGTATTTTCTTTGCTCTATTAATTTTATATTAAACGAATAAGTTGGTAAATTTAGCTTCTCCATATCTAACTTATAATTCTGTTTATAAAAATAAGAAAGATAAAAGATAAAATACTACTACATTATGAAAACTAAAGACGAAATCGTAAAAAACTGGCTGCCAAGATACACTGGATGCCCTTTAGATAAATTCGGAGATTATATCCTGCTAACAAACTTCTCTCATTATCTTGAATTATTTGCAGAATGGAATAATGTAGAAATTTTTGACCCGAATGCAAATATGCAATGTGCTACTGCCGATGGTATAACAATGATAAACTTCGGTATGGGTAGCGCAAATGCAGCAACAATTATGGATTTATTGAGTGCTATTAAACCTAAAGCAGCACTATTTTTAGGAAAATGTGGTGGACTGAAACGAAAAAACGAATTAGGAAACTTCATTATACCAATTGCAGCAATACGAAGCGAAGGTACATCAAACGATTATTTGCCACCAGAGATTCCTGCTCTACCAGCCTTTAAATTACAAATGGCTGTTTCCGCAGCTATAAGAACCCACAAAATGGATTATTTCACAGGAACAGTTTTAACAACAAACAAACGTGTTTGGGAATACGACGAACGTTTTAAAAAATATTTACAAAAAACCAGATCGATGGCAATTGATATGGAAACTGCAACCATTTTTACAGTTGGTTTTGCAAATGAAATTCCGACAGGAGCTGTTTTGTTAGTTTCTGATCAACCTATGATTTCATCAGGTATAAAGACATCAAAAAGTGATGAAAAAGTAACCAAAAAATATGTTGATGCACATGTTAAAATTGGTATTGAAGCATTAAAAGAAATTAGAGATAATAAAGAATCTGTTAAGCATTTGCGCTTTTAAAGTAATCTAAATATGAATTTCGATCAAATCTTTTCCGACTTAAAAAATAAAATATACAAGCCAATATATTTCTTGTCTGGTGAAGAACCATATTTTATTGATTTGCTCACAAAGTATATCAATGATAATGTTTTAACCGAGGCAGAAAAGTCATTTAATCAAACAGTACTTTATGGAAAAGATACAGAAATTCATACTGTAATAAATTCTGCAAAACGATTCCCGATGATGGCAAATCATCAGGTAATTATTGTAAAGGAAGCTCAGAATATAAAGAACATTGAAGAATTAATTCATTATGCAACTGCACCTTTAAAATCTACTTTATTAGTAATTAATTATAAGTATAAAACACTTGATAAACGAAAGAAACTTTACAAAGCAATTAACGAACATGGTATTCTTTTTGAATCCAAAAAGCTATACGACAATGAGGTTCCGGGTTGGATTAATGCTTTTCTGAAAAATAAGAACAAAACGATTGATCCAGGAGCTGGTATGTTGCTAAACGAATATTTAGGTAACGATCTTAGCAAAATTGCCAATGAGCTTGACAAACTTATTATTACCTTGCCTGATGGTGAGCATAATATTACCACAAACCATATTGAAAGAAATATCGGAATAAGTAAGGATTATAATAATTTTGAATTACATAAAGCACTGACTCAAAAAAATGTTTTAAAAGCAAACAGAATCGTTAACTATTTTAGTCAGAATCAAAAAAACAATCCTTTTACTTTAACCATCTCAACTTTATATCATTTCTATAGTAAAGTTTTGACATATCATTTTTTAAGAAATAAAAATGACAGAAGAAACGTTGCAGCAACACTAAAAGTAAACCCATATTTTGTTGGTGATTATGAAAAAGCAGCGAAACAATACAATCCAAAAAAGACGGTAGAAATAATAAGTATGCTTCGAGAATATGATCTTAAATCAAAAGGTTATAATAATGTAAGCACATCACAGGGAGAACTTCTTAAAGAATTAGTTTACAGGATTTTGCACTAAAGACCACACAATGACCATATTGCTTATTGTAATTACATCAGCTATTTCCATTTTAGCATTTAATAACCGAGATATATCGGACAAACTTCAGTTAAATCCTTATGCCGTTGTTCATAAAAAAGAGTGGCACAGGATTCTGTCTCACGGTTTTATTCACGCCGATTGGGTTCATTTGTTTATTAATATGTTTGTTCTTTATTCTTTTGGAAGTGCCGTTGAGAGTATTTTCGATCAGCTTGCTGCAGAAGGAATAATAAAATCTTCGGTACTATCTTTTGTAATACTTTATTTCGTAAGTATGATTTTTGCTACTGTAACAAGTATTAAAAATCATAAAGATGATCCCTGGTATAATTCTGTAGGTGCTTCTGGTGCTGTTTCTGCAGTAGTTTTTACAAGCATATTTTTTCAACCACTGGGTAAATTATATTTTTATGCGGTTATCCCAATACCAGGTATTGTTTTTGGAGTTCTTTATTTAGCTTACTCGCAGTACATGAGTAAGAAAAGTAAAGATAATATTAACCACGACGCCCATTTTATTGGTGCCGTTTTTGGTTTTCTTTTCCCTCTTATTTTAGAACCTAAATTGATTAATGTATTTTTGGGTCAGTTATTTAATATTTTTTAATTTTAAATTATGAATAAAGCTGTTTTTCTTGACAGAGATGGAGTTATTAATTTCGATCCAGGAGACTACACTTATAATCTGAGTGAGTTTAAATTGAACGATGGAATTATAGAAAACCTAAAACGTTTGTATGACAACAACTATATTTTGATTCTTATTACTAATCAGGGTGGCATTTCTAAAAAGCTTTATTCACGATCTGATGTTGAAGAAATTCATGCCTATTTAGCCAAAGAACTAAATAAAGTAAATGTTCAGTTAACTGAAATTTATTATTGTCCGCATCATAATATAAACGAAGAATGTATATGCAGGAAGCCTAGTTCTTTAATGATAGAAAAAGCTTTGGCACGTTTTGATATTGATCCAAAAAAATCGATTATGCTTGGCGATAAAATGCGCGATGTAGAATGTGCTGAAGGAGCCGGAGTGAAAGGTATAAAAGTGGAACTAAATAAGAATATTAGCAAATATATTGATCTCATTTTAAATAACAAATAATAAAAAGACTGATATTAATTATGCTCTCGATTTTATCAGTAATTTGGTATTTGAAATCTGAAATCTGAAAAAAGAATGGCAGTTAATTCTTTCATATTACATAATGGCGAATATCATTTTAAAGATGAATTTGGCTTAAACGTAAATAACAGAGCCTTTTGCTACGGCGATGCATTATTTGAGACAATGCATGCTAATGGATCTGAAATTCAGTTCTTTGAAGATCATATGATCCGCTTAAAATATGGAATGAAGATTCTTAAAATGGAGATTCCTTCGGAAATTGATTCCAATCTTCTGGAAAAAGAAATCATTAAATTATTACATAAAAACAAACTATACCAAGGTGTAAGAATTCGTTTAAGCGTTTATAGAAATACAGGCGGGAAATATACACCGATTGATAATGCAGTTTCGTATTTGGTTGAAACAGAGTATATCGAAAATGATCTTTACGCCTTAAATAAAAAAGGTTTAATAATTGATATTTACAATGAAATAAGGAAACCAGTCAATTCATTTTCAAATTTAAAAACCTCGAATGCACTACTTTATATAATGGCAGGTTTATATGCGAAAGAGAAAAAACTGGACGACTGCATTATAATAAACGAAGAAGGCAATATTGTAGAAGGCATAAGTTCGAATATCTTTTTAATTAAAGGTGAAACACTTTGTACTCCTGCATTAAATGATGGCCCAGTAGCGGGAGTAATGCGCAAGCAAATTCTTAAAATTGCTGATTCTGTAGGTTTTAATATAAGCCATGAAAAATCGATTTCTGAGCAACAATTACTTGATGCCAACGAAGTGTTCTTTACAAATAGCATTTCGGGAATAAAATGGGTTTTAGCATATAAAGACAAACGCTATTATCATGACAATGCTAAAAAACTAACTACTAAACTGAATAGTATTGCTTTTAATTTGTAGTTAAATAGGCCGTTTTTGTTTAACAATCTTATTCAGCTAATTCAACTTTTTAATTATATTTGTTATACCAATAAATTGTATATAGTGCATGTAATTGCTCTTTATAATTATAAATTAGGAATAAATTAATAACATACATAATTGATAATCCAAACTCAAATTGCAATAACCATAATTTCTATTCTTTGTTTGCAAACATTGGTATTGAGTGTTTTATTAATATTAAAAGGTCGTAATAAACAATCATACTTTTTATTGGCATTAGTCTTAATATTTTTTGGACTAACCGAAGGAAATCTTGCTTTGTTCTTTAGTTTGTACACCAATGATTTAAGCGAATTTATCCCATATCTAAGACTAGAACTAATATTCGGACTTGGACCAACTCTTTATCTATATTCTAAAAGCGTAACAAACCCTGAATACAAAATTAAAAAATGGGAATACCTTCATTTTTTACCCGTTATACTTGAGTTCATATATTACAGAACATTATTTTATAGACTGGGTGTAATAAACCTACCTGCCAAGCCTCAAAGTATTTATGAATCAATTTTTATATTTGAACAATGGATAGGAGTTATAAGCGCTACCATATATATGATACTCGCTATAAAAGTATTATTTGATTATAAAAAGTGGTTAAATAATAATTTTTCTAACCTACAAAATAAAACACTTCACTGGCTGAATAAACCTATAATTGCATTTGTTTCTTTTTGGAGTTTATGGTTTATTGTAAGATTGAGTGATATGTATATATTCTCAGGAACATACAGTGACTATTACTCTTACCCTATGTTTATTCTGTTGTCTGTAATTTCACTTTGGATTGGTTTTCAAGGCTATTCTAAAACTCAGATTGATACAACTGGTTTTCTTGCTAAAAGAAATTCAGATCACGATCGAGTGAGTATTGACCAAGATTATTCAGAAATTATTTCACAGATAAAAGAAAAGTTAGAAAAGGATAAACTCTATCTTGATCAAGATCTTAGCATTACCGCTTTTTCATTAAAAATAGGCATATCAACAAAACTTATATCTAGAGCAATCAATACTGAGCTTAAAATTAACTTCCACAAATTTATTAATCAATATAGGGTAAATGAGTTTAAAAATAGGGTTGCTGCTGAAAACTCAAATAACCTAACTTTATTAGCACACGCTTTTGATAGCGGTTTCTCATCAAAATCAACCTTTAATGACATTTTTAAGAAACTAACTAAGTTAACTCCAAAGGAATATTATTCCCAAATTCATAAAAAGTAAACTAATACTTCGTCCAAAAACGCGATTTCGGACGATTGATGTCGTTTATATAATTACTATTGCCGTATTGTTTCACTAAATAATTAAATTATGAAAATTAAAGCGGTAATCTGTCTAATTGTATTAATACATGCCTCTCATTTGTATGGACAAAATAAATACGATTTTAATGGGGTTGAAAGTAAAGTAAACCAAGCTATAGAGAATAATGAAATCCCATCTATTGTTGTTGCAATTGCTAAAGATGGTAAAATAATTTATGAAAAAGCCTTTGGTTTTTCCGATATTGAAAATAAAATTAAAGCAACAACATCAACTTCATACCAATTGGCATCTGTTTCAAAGTCTTTAACGGCAACTGGTATAATGGTACTAAACCATAAAAATATTGTGGATATTGACGCTTCGGCAGAAAAATATATGCTACCATATAAATTTATTGCGAATGAAGGAAATGCTTCAGATGTAAAATTGAGAAATCTTTTAAATCATACTTCTGGCTTAGGCACCTATGCTGAGGTGGACTATGCTGATGACGAATATACTGTAAATAGTTTTGAAATGGGATTTAAAAAATATGGTAATCTTTTTTATCCGCCAGGAGAAATTTGCGAATACTCTAATATTGGTTATGGATTGCTTGGTTATATTATTTCAAAGCAAAGTGGAAAAACATTTTCTAAATTCATGGAGCAAGAAGTATTTAGACCTCTTGGGATGAAAAACTCTTTTGTGGATAAAACAAATAATTCAGATATCTTAATTGCAAAAAAGTATGATTCAAATTTAAAACAGTATCCTGAGATTATTAATAATACTGCTGGTGCAGGAAATATTTATTCAAGTATTCATGATTTGATTCTTTTTGGTATGTTTAATCTTAATAATGGTAAACAGAATATATTAAGCAAAGAAGAGATTGATATGATGCATAATTATGTAAACGAAAATACTTTTTACCCCATAGGACATTACGGATTGGGTTGGTTTTTTAATCCCAATGATAATGGATATAAAGCAGTTTGGCATGAAGGCGGTATGCCGGGTGTAAGTTCCATGATTAAATTAATTCCGGAAAAGAATATTGCAATAGCTGTAATCATGAACAATTTTAATCAACCCTTATGCCAGGAAATAACAAACGACCTTAGCAAAATAATTCTACCAGAATATAATCCGAGCCCAATAGATGGTAGTGCTAATAATAAATACTACACTTCAGATTCCACCTATTTTGGAGATTGGAAAGGAATGATCAAGGTAGATAGTTTGGATATTCCATGTACTTTAAAAATTCAATCCGATGGAAATATTATCATTGATTATTTGGATTTTACTTTAAAATCATATCTTTTAGGAAATAGTCCACTGCCTCGTAAAACATTTTTATATTTCGGTTCAGTTAATAATAATTCATTTTCAGGACTGTTTCCGGGCGATTTGCCATCGGATGATATCAGACATGAATTTAGCCAATTAATGTCGCTAAAATTATTAAAGAATGGAAATATTTTATCAGGTGCTATTGTTGCTTTTCCAGCAACAGATAAAATGATTTATGGTTATCCATTTTATATCAGATTAGAAAAACAATAAAAAAGCACTAACGCATAAATAATGTTTATAAAATAGGCGAAATAAAGCTGAAAACAATGCAATCGCCTATTTTATATGTACTATACGTTGTTACAGTTCATTGAAAAACCCAGGAGAAATCCATTAAACACACACCAGCTTCAACACTTTATTGAAAATCAACCACTAATCTTATAAAATGAATAAAGGTCAGTTTATAAGATCAAATCATCTGTTATTTAGTAGTTATAGGCTTGTTAATTCATTGCCGGATTTTCAGGAACATTAGACCACACCTTATATTTCTTACCTAAAAGATCGAGTGTGTTTTTCCAAATATCTTTATCAGCAGACATAATTTTATCTGAATCAACCTTTGTAACAAGCCAGGCATTTTCTTCTATTTCTGTTTCTAACTGATTCGGACTCCAACCTGAATATCCCAAGAAGAAACGAACCTGTGAAGTATCAACAATTCCTTCTTTTATAAGATCCTTTAAAACATCGAAATCGCCACCCCAGTATATATCGTCAATTACATGCATAGAGCCGTCTACCAACTCACCTAAAGTATGTAGAAAATGGATAGTATCTTTTGCAACAGGACCTCCAACATATACTTTTGATTCAAAATCTGGGAAGTCAGAAAGTAAATCATTCATAGGAACATCAACCGGTTTATTTAAAACAAAACCTACTGCTCCTTTTTCGGAATACTCAGTAATAAGAACAACTGAGCGTTTAAAATATGTGTCAGATAATAAAGGTTCGGATATAAGTATATAGCCTTGCTTTGGTGCAGGGTTTTCATGTTCAATTTTCAGAAAATCAAAATTCAGATACTTTCCCATGATTCAAATATATACTCCAAATTACTCCATTTTTTTATAATTATCAAAAAAAACCTTTTAAGTTTTAACTATAATTAACAGATTCATTATCAAATCAATTTGCTTTTTATGGTATTGTTCTTCTTATAAAAAAAGCATTACTTGTATTATAAGCTTAAACCAAATTAAAAGTACTATGTCAAAAAACGAGATAATCACATTATTTTCTCTATTTTAGAGATGTATTTTTTCAAAAGATAGTTGCTAATGAATTCTGCATTAAAAAAGCTCATCCTAATCTTAAGCATTGTTTTAGTTTCAATTCAATGTTTCTCTGATGATATTCCTACTGGACCAATACTTTCTGAAAATGACGTAGAAGTTGAGATGTCAAATGTTATAATGAAAGGAATTAATGCAGATGTTAAAGTGCATTTTAAAAATTCTGAGTACAGAAGAATATTTGAAGGATATCCGGTAACAATAAAAGTAAACGATAAACCTATAGTTGCAAGACTTGTAAAAGGCACAGCAGAATTCAGCTACAAATTTACTGAGAAGCAAGAATTTAAAGTCGAGGTATCGGGTTATACTTACACAAAAAAAGTTAACCCAATTCCTTTATGGTTTTCGGTAATTCCTCCACTTATTGCTATACTTTTTGCACTTATTTTTAAAGAAGTTTTTACCGCTTTATTCATTGGTATTTTAGTAGGAACAGCAACCATGTTCTGGTATCAGGATTCCAATCTTTTCGTTTCTATTTTTAAAGGGATGTTTGCGATAGTCGACACATATATTATTGAAGCTTTATCAGAAAGTGGACATCTGGCAATTATTATATTTTCAATGCTAATTGGAGCAATGGTTAATATTATAACACGTAATGGCGGCATGAAAGGTGTTGTCAATATCTTATCGAAATATGCCAATAGTCCTCGTTCTGGGCAATTTGTTACTTGGCTATTAGGTATTGCTATATTTTTTGATGATTACGCAAACACACTTGTTGTTGGAAATACCATGCGACCAGTAACCGATAAACTTAAGATTAGCCGTGAAAAACTAGCTTATATTGTAGATTCAACTGCAGCTCCAATAACTGCAATTGCATTTGTAACAACATGGATTGGTGCTGAATTAAGTTATATTCAGGATGGAATAAATACGATTGGTATTACCGAAAGTGCTTACGGTATTTTTATTAGTTCTTTGGGATATGCTTTCTATCCTATTTTTGCTTTATTATTTATTTTAATTTTAATACGAAAGCAAGTTGATTTCGGACCAATGTATCATGCTGAAAAAAAAGCCCGTCAGGCTAAAGACGTAGTTCTAGATGATGATGGTAATACTTTTTCGAATAAACTTAATGAGCTTGAAGTTGCTGAACATATAAAACCAAGATGGTATAATGCAGCTATACCAGTATTTATTGTCATTTTTGGAACCTTCGCGGGCTTACTATATACCGGTTGGGATCAATCAGTTTGGGATGACAGCACAATCTCATTTGGAACAAAATTATCTACCGTAATTGGAAATAGCGACTCGTACAAAGCATTGCTTTGGTCATCAATTTCAGGAGTACTTATGGCAATTTCACTAACTCTTGTTCAGAAATTATTAAATTTAAAAGATACTATTGATAGTTTAATAAACGGTTTTCGAACAATGTTAACTGCTATAGTTATTTTAATATTAGCATGGTCTATAGCATTGGTTACAAAACATTTGCATACTGCAGATTTTATTTCACAAAGTTTAGTTAGTATAAATATTTCACCTCAGTTTATTCCGGCATTTACATTTATTCTGGGTGCTTTAGTAGCATTTTCTACTGGATCGTCGTGGGGAACAATGGCTATTTTATATCCATTAATATTACCTGCCTCTTGGCTTATTGCACAAAATTTTGGAATGAACCATGAAGAATCATTATCGATTTTTTATAATGTTGTTTCAGCTGTATTGGCAGGATCTGTTTTAGGCGACCACTGCTCTCCTATTTCTGATACAACTATTTTAAGCTCACTGGCAAGTTCGTGTAATCATATTGAACACGTGAGAACTCAATTACCATATGCACTAACTGTTGGTGGAGTTTCGATAATAATAGGAACTATTCCTTCAGCTTTCGGTATTTCACCATGGATATTGTTCCCAACAGGAATACTAATAATGTTCTTAATCGTGAAATTTGTAGCAAAACCATATTAAAAATAGATTTTGGCTATTAGCCTTTAGCTGTTTCCTTTTAGCAATGAATATACATCTATATAAACTTGATCAAAATATTGGTCAAGTTTTTTATTTAAACCTCTTGCTCCTTCAACAACTTGTTTTGCCCAATCAAGATATCTAAGTTTTCTTTCTAAAGGCCAATTTACGGGAGGATTATTCTTAATATCAAGAATATTACAGATTTTATCTGCTATTTTAAGTTTCTTAGCTCTTTCTGATAAATTAGTAGTGTGAATTATCTGTAATCTTTTGCGCTCTTCAACTGGAAGACCTTTATTATCTGAAACTTCAATAACAGTAAGAAGAACATTTTCTCCAAACTTTTCAAGTATAATATCCGATAAATCTTGAACTTCCTGTTCGTTCTTTGCTGTATCTTCAATTACATCATGTAACAATGCAGATATTAGTAGATCTGTATCTGATTCGCCAAATTTTGATAATAACTTCATTACTGCTACTGGATGATTTATGTACGGGATATTCCCAAGCCCTTTGCGTAATTGGTCTTTATGACGTTCAGTAGCAAATGCTAGAGCTTCGGATATATTTGGTCGAGAATCCATAATTTATAATCTTTACTTAATAAATTTAAGAAAAGAACATGTTATTTTATAATATCAAACAAATAAGGACTGAAACAGTTCTAAAAATCTGTTTTTTCTTTCAAAATTTCATTCGCTCTATCAATAGCAAGTTTAATATGATTCAAAATATTTTTCTTTCCAATCAAGAAAGCTATGCGACTCTTTTCTAACTCCTTATACACTTCAGGTTGAATGCCAGAAATAATAATTCTGATTTCCTTATGTTTAAAATCTTTAACTATTTCTTTTAAGTGATGTAAACCTGTAGCATCAATAGTTGGAACGTGTCGCATTCGAATAATCAGTACATTTGGTTTTCTATCCGACAATCGCAATGCATCTCTGAATTTATATGCTGCACCAAAAAACAATGGTCCGTTTACTTCATATATTTCCACACCTTCAGGAATTACGTAATTCCCAGTTGCTTCCGGATCTTCAATATCTCTTACATCATTAATCTCATTTGTAATATCACTAATTTGACTAATAGATGCCATTTTTTTCATAAATAAGAATGCTGCTAAAACCATTCCTATTTCCAATGCTACAGTTAAGTCAACCAATACAGTTAATCCGAATGTAATAAACAAGATTATGGCATCGCTTCGTGGACCACGAGCTAATGAAATAAAAGCCTTGTACTCACTCATATTATAAGCTACAACAATTAAAATACCAGCTAAACTTGCCATAGGAATTAGTTTTGCCCATTTTCCTACAAATAACATAATAACCAATAATGTAATAGCATGTACGATTCCTGCCACCGGAGTTTTTCCTCCGTTTTTAATATTAGTTGCAGTTCTTGCAATTGCACCGGTTGCCGGAATACCTCCAAAAAGTGAAGAGAAAATATTTGCAGCTCCTTGAGCAACCAACTCCATATTTGATCTATGCCTTCCTCCCGTCATTCCATCTGCTACAACTGCTGAAAGTAATGATTCAATTGAACCTAAAAGAGCGATTGCAAATGCGGGTTCAATTAATTCTTTAATTATTTCAAAATTGAGAACCGGAATTTGAGGTTTTGGAAAAGTAGAAGGAATCTCACCAAATCTAGAATAAATAGTTTCTACCGGTAAACTAAAAACACTAACCACTACGGTACATAATACCAAAGCTACAAGCGAGCCGGGAATCTTTTTTGTTAATCGAGGTAAATAACCAGATATAGCAATTGTTACAATAGTTATAACAACTGCATACCAATTTACAGATCGAATATTAACTAAATATGCTCCCCATTTATCAATAAAATCAGAAGGAACAGAATCCATTTGTAATCCAAGGAAATCTTTTATTTGGGTTGAGAAAATTAGTAAAGCAATACCACTGGTAAAACCTATAACAACCGATTGAGGAATAAATTTAATTACTGAGCCGAGTTTAGTTAAACCAAAAATGATAATAATAAACCCTGCCATAAAAGTTGCAACAGTTAATCCTGAAACGCCGTATTTTGCAACAATTCCAAAAACAATAACAATAAAAGCACCTGTCGGACCCCCAATCTGAACACGGCTTCCACCAAATGCAGAAATTATAAATCCTGCGATAATTGCAGTTACTAATCCTTTCTCAGGAGAAACACCAGAGGCAATTGCGAATGCAATTGCTAACGGCAAAGCAACAACTCCAACAATTAAACCGGCAATCAAATCTTTAAGGAATTGTTCTTTGGTATAACCTTCCTTAAAGGTTGAAAACAATTTGGGAATAAACATATATACTTTCTAATTTAAAGATCGAGAAGTAAGATCGTGCAAATGTAACCATTTGAATATTTTGTTAACCAAATATTAATATGTTCTTCAACAAAATTGTAAATAAACTTTTTAGGTTCTTTTGTTGTTTTAATAAATAAAAATCATGGTACGATTAATTCTATTTTTTGCATCAATATTTTTATTTAATCAATCTTATTCACAAAAGGACACTATGGAGTTTAATAAGCTTACGCCGGCAGAAGAAAGAGTTATTTTACATAAAGGAACGGAAACACCTTACAGTGGAAAATATGTAAATAATAAAGAAGAAGGAATATATACCTGTAAACGATGTGATGCAGTTTTATATAAATCTACGGATAAATTTGATTCACATTGTGGATGGCCTAGTTTTGATGATGAAGTTGATGGCGCGATAAAGAAAATTCTTGATGCAGATGGTAGGAGAACCGAAATAGTTTGTGCAAATTGTGATGCACATTTAGGTCATATTTTTATTGGTGAAGGATTTACCCCAAAAAATACGAGACATTGTGTTAATTCTATCTCGTTGGAATTTGTACCAAAAGCAAAAAAAGAAGAGAAATAAAACAGTTTTGTTTCTTTGATAAATAAAAGTACTTCTGTCATTCCGACCAGAAAACCAGAACCGAACAAAGTGAGCTCAGTGAAGCTAATCTTTTATTAGAGAGATTCCTGATCTCCGTTTCACTGCGTCAGGAATGACAATTATAAAGTAGTTTTACTCAATTATTCTTGACTCAACATTCTTAGCCTCTGCATATTCAATTAGTAGTTCTTTAAGTTTTAAAAGCTGCAATTCCAAATCAGCAGTTCCACTAAAAGAAATAATATTCATTGAAATAGAACTTGTTTCGTCGGTAATTTTCACTCTTTCTGAATCACTCGTGGGGCTTCCGAATTTACTTATTTGATCCTCAAAAACAGGAAGATTTTCAATATTTAACAACCCGCGACCAATTCCATAATATTCGTCTTCTTTAGTGCCAATTGTAAACTTAATTGGTGAATGTAACTTTGATATATCAAAAGCACAAATGGAGTAAAATGATTCTATGGATAACAAATTATTTATATCAACAATATTATTGATTTTATAGATTCCTTTTTCCTTTACAATTCTCCGCAACAATGCTTCGGATGATAATCTGTAGCGAGCAGGATCCTTTCCCAATGCTTTGTAAGCTTTTCGTGAATCCTTAATTACCTGCAATTGTGAGATATCCTCAATTTTGTGAATTGAGGCAAAATCGTTGCAAGCATTATCGATTTTATCAATTAAATTTTGATCTGATTCTTTAACAACAATATTCGCTTGCAATGATCCAATAGCAATATTAAACCATTTTGATTTAAGACTATCTGATATTGTAATACCTAACAATTTTCCTATTTTTTTTAATAAAGAGGTAAATCTAAAAAAGTTTATTTTCTTTGCGCCAAATATGATTGCACAAGTTAAAAATAATTTAAAACTTCTTCAGTTTAACAATCTTTCGGTATATGAGAATATTATTCATTTCTCAAGTACCCGAATTGGTGGAGTTAGTAGTAATATTTTGGAATCTTTGAATTTAGGATATACTGTAAATGACAATCCTAAAAGTGTTACTCAAAATCTGGATTCTTTAGCAAGATCATTAGGTTTTGAAAAAGACAAAATGGTTTCGCCAAAACAAACACACAGTAAAAATATTGGAATTGTTAATTCAACAAAAGATATTTTTCCTGATACTGATGCTTTGATAACAAACAAACCCGGTGTTTGTATTTTTATACGAACTGCTGATTGTGTTCCAATTCTATTATATGATCCAATAAACAAAGCTTTAGCAGCAATCCATTCAGGCTGGAAAAGTACCATTCAAAAAATTTCGAAACATACCATTGAATTGATGCAAAAGGAATTTGGGACAGAACCTAAAAATTTAATTGCAGGAATTGGCCCATCTATCGGCCCAAAAGTTTACGAAGTTGGTGCTGAAGTTGCAGACTTGTTTCAAAAACAATTTGGTATGGATCATATAGTTATACCCAAGAAGAACTCAAACAAATATTTACTTAATCTTTGGAAAGTGAATAAACAAATTCTTATTGAATCGGGAATGCAAGAAAGCCAAATTGAAATTGCAGAAATATGCACTTATGCAAATTCCGAGTTATTTTATTCTGCACGAAGAGATGGAGTGAAAACAGGAAGACACGCTACAGGAATTATGTTAAGATTATAACAACTTTTTATTAAATACAAACAACAGAAACTATACGTTAATATAAATTTTAGGAAACCAAGTTAAATGAAAAAGATTCTTCTATATATATTTCTATTTCTATATTCGATCAGTTTATATTCTTCCGAGAAAATCAATCTTTTTCCAGAAAAGAAGGTGATAAATTATGACACTACAAAAATTACAGACTTAACACATAAATTAAACATTTACACTGGTTTTATAGGCAAGATTCACACTATTGAACTCAACAATTCTGATATTAATCAGAAATTACATTTAGAACCAAATGGAAAGACAAGTATCGGACTTGGATTTAATTATAAATGGCTCGGTTTAGGATTTGGATTTAGTCCGGGTTTTATGAATACCGATAATGATATTTATGGAAATACCAATAGGTTTGATACTCAGCTTAATATTTACACTCAATCATTTGGAGTAGATGCATATTTTCAATATTACAATGGATTCTATTTAAAAAATCCTGATGATTTTTTGGAATGGGAACAAGAGTCATTTCCTCTCCGATCTGATATGCAATCATATTCCTTTGGATTATCTACGTATTTCTTTACTAATAAAAAACACTTTTCGTATAAAGCTGCTTATAAAAGAAATCAGATTCAAAAACGAAGTGCTGGATCATTTATTTATGGTGCTTACTTTAATGCTAATATTGCAAAAACACCCGATGGTTTTATTCCTGCAGTACTACCTGATAGCTTGTCAAATTATTATAGTCTGGATGCTTTTTACACAAATTCTTTTGGAGGTTCTGTTGGATATACCTACACGCTTGTATTCTTAAAACGATTATATTTTAATGCTTCCGTAGTACCTGCTGTTGGTTACAGAAATTCAGAATTTAGATATGGCGACCAAATTTCAAAGGAAGATCTAGAGTTGACTTTTGCACTTACCACAAGATTTGCATTGGGATATGAAGGTAAACATATTTATGCCGGATTAACTCTCTTTTCAATGATAGATTCGTACAAGTATGAATCAATATCAATATCATCGTCAACAGGAAATGTTCGTTTTGTTATTGGCAAACGTTTTAACACAGGAAAACGATCAAAGAAAAAAGATAAATATTCAATTTAATTTCTACTAAACTCACAATCTAAATGCGCACTTTCTGGCTAATCCTAGTTACTATTGTTTGGGGTTCAACATTTTTAATTGTTAAAGATACCGTAGGTACAGTAAATGAATATTTAATTGTTTTTATAAGATCTGTCATAGCGTTTGCTGCAATGCTTATATTTCAATTATTTAAAGATTGGAAGAAGCTTTTTAATACGAAGGGCTTTATTTATGGTTCTATAATGGGAATACTTATGGCAATAACTTATGGAGCACAAACCATAGGCTTAAAATATACCAGTACAGGTCATAGCGCTTTTATTACTTCATCGGCAGTTATTTTAGTTCCTTTTATTTTGTTTTTTCTATATAAAGCAAAGCTTTTAAAAATAGATATGCTTGCAGTTGGAATTGTTTTTATTGGACTATTCTTGCTTACATATGATATTGAAACCAAAATGAATATTGGTGATATCATTACAATTATAACAGCTATATCGTATGCTTTTCATGTAGTTTTTGCAGGTCGATTTGTAAAAAAGGCCGATACAATGACTTTAGTAATTTACCAGTTTTTTGCAGCTGCAGTTGTTGGTCTAATAGCCTATTTAATCTCTGATCACCAAACTGTAAGTATAAGTCCTAAGGCTTGGGGTTCTTTAATTTATTTAGGATTAATAGGAACTTTGTTTTGTTATTTTGTTACGGTTTGGGTTCAGAAATATGTTTCATCTCTTAAAGTAGCCATTATATTTTCTTTAGAACCAGTTTTTGCTGCCATATTCGGATATTTTATTATAAACGAAATATTAAATACAAAAGAACTTATCGGAGCAACTTTAATACTTGCTGGAGTAATTATTCATAGTATTTTAAAGCATAGATTGACTAAAATAAAAAAGCACAAGTAAAATTACTTGTGCCATTAATATCGCTTAGCAATTTCTTACCAGCTTATTTTATACGTACAGGTATTAGCGCCGCGGGTTCTTGTTTCTTTTGATAAATCAAGTGAAACTTTTTCAATTGCGCCTGTCGGTTTATGCATTGAAACTATTTGAGCAATAATACCTTCATCAAATTTACTTGGATAAGGATTATCGCATACCATAACAGCTGTTTTATTTTTCCAGTTAAATTCTACTAAATTGTAATGCCCTATACCATCAATCATATTGCCCGTTGCTTCGTCATACATAACTTGACTATTTAATCTGTGATTCATATGATAGGCAAAATCAATCATCCGAAGACCTTCTTCTAAATTTTTAATTGGTGGGAAAATTGCATTATCAATAATTGCCTTCCCAATTAGAAATAAATTCGTATCGCCAAGAGAAATTGCAATATCCTTAAAAGAATCGAGCCATTTTTGCTGACTAAACCATTCTTTCCTTTCAATATCAATTCCATTTTTTATTAAAATGTTTAATCGTTGTCCTCTTTCTTCACCAATTGCTTCAACTACCGACAAAACTGTCTGTTTATTAACTTCTACATCTTTGTTAATTGCAATAAATTGTGTCATAGTTCTGCAGATTTAGTGTGATAAATCGATATCTATTTTATAACAATCGACTATTTAAATTTATTTCATGTTATTTTATCAAATAAATCTACAAAGAACAAACTACAACTGCAAAATTATTCATACCGAAGAGCATCTACCGGATTTTGCTTCGATACTTTCATTATTCGAGTATAAACTGTAATTAGGGTTACAATAAGAAGTAACAAAAAAGCTACTATTAAATACCAAAATTGAAAATCAATTCTATATGCAAACTGTTGCAGCCATTTATTTGTCGCCCACCATGCAATAGGCACACCAATAATTATTGAAATACTTATCCATTGTAAATATTGGTATATAAAAAGTTTTAGTATTGTTTTTCGAGATGCTCCTAAAACTTTTCTTATTCCTATCTCTTTGGTTTTTTTCTCTGTCATTAATAATACAATACCAAACAGTCCAATGCTTGCTATAAATATTGAAATAATGGAAAATATAGTGAATAATTTACGTGTCAATTCTTCCTGCTTATACATAGAATCGAAAAACTGATCTATAAAAAAATACTCAAAGGGTTTGTTGTTCACAAAACTCTCCCATTTATTTTCAATCTCCTTTACTGCACCAGCAATTTCATTCGAATTGATTTTCACAGAAGTATAACTATTCTGCGAATATGGAATAGCCGTAAGAAAGCATGGTCTTATATTTTCGTGCAAGGACTCAAAATTAAAATTTTCCACAACTCCAATAATTGGTAAACTTCCCATTCTTTCAGAACCAGAAACAAAATATGCTTCGTTTAAAGGATTTTGCAAACCAAATGCTTCAATAGCTGCTCGATTAGCAATAAGAGCCATAGAGTCTGTACTTCGATTTACATCAAAATTTCGCCCCTGAATAATTTTAAGATCATAACAATCAATAAAATCATAATCAACCATAAAAATTAGAGGAGAAACAATATCATCTTTTGATGTTCCTTTTTTATACATAAAACTAGAAGAAGCTCCTTCACCTGGAATATCATCACTTAAAGAAACATTACTTATAAAAGATTTTTGAGTTAATTCATCTTTGAAAGCATAAACAGATTTGCCTAAAACATTAGTATTACGAATTACAAGCACACGCTCTTGGTCAAAACCTAATTCCTTCTCACGCATATAGTTTAATTGCTCAAATACTACAATTGTTGCTATAATGAGAATAAATGAAATTGCATATTGAAAAATAATCAAGACACTCCTGAAACCAGTGCGCTTTTTGTTATTTTTTGATTCTCTATTTAATACGAATAGCGGACTTGCGGATGATAAAACGAAAGATGGATACAAACCCGATAAGAAACCAAGTGCCAATACTGAAATTAACAATGAAGGTAACACAATGAAATTGTCAAAATAACCAACTGTAAAAGATCTCCCTAACAATAAATTTATAAAAGGCAATACTAATTCAACCAACATCATTGCGCAAATAGTTGATAGCATTGTAATAAAAATAGATTCTCCCAAAAACTGTTTAATTATTTCCTTACGCGAAGCTCCTATAATCTTTCTCACACCAATCTCTTTTCCTCGTTCTATCCCTTTAGCAGTAGATAAATTTACATAGTTGATTATGGCAAGAGCCAATATCAACAAAGCAATAATCATAAAAATGTAAATATTACTCATACTGGTTCTCTTTGCTTCATCTTCTTCCATATCTGATTTGAGATGAATATCTTTAAGTGCCTGCAATGAATAATTATAATTACTTCCTCCACTTATAAATTCATCAAAGCTCATTTTCATTACTTGTTGAATAAAAGCTCCCATATGTAATTTCACTAGCTCCGGTATTTTTGACTGCAAATCATCAGGAGATGCATTTTCACTCAATAAAAGATATGTTTGAAAAGGATTATTGTACCATCCTGATACTTGACTTCTTGGAAGAGTATTGATAGATGCAATATAATCAATATTTAAATGGTAATTTTTAGGGATATTTTCACAAATTCCAACTACTTCAAAATTCATTTCACTTTCTAGTGATATATTTTTACCGATAGCAGACTCATCTCCAAATAATTTATATGCAATACTTTCTGTTAGTACAATAGTATTGGGCTTTGTTAATAAACTCCTCACTGAGCCTGAAATAATTTGTATAGAAAACATTTCAAAAAATGTAGAATCTGCAAAATAGAAATTTTTTTCTTTAAAGGATTCTTCTCCTACAACAACAACAGATTTTTCATTTTTGAAGAGTCTTAATCCATTCTCAACTTCAGGAAATTCCTCAATAAATGTAGAACATAAAGGTGACGGCGATGCTGGTGTCTTTTTTTCAATACCACTCAAGGTTGTTTCCCAACAAACTCTATAAATACGATCATAATTCTCTATCCCTTTATCAAAAGATAACTCAAATTGTATATATAGAGATATTATTACAACAGTAGCAATACCAATTGAAAAACTTAAAACATTAATTAGAAAGAAAAGTCTATTCTTTTTAACTTGTCTTAATGTAGATAATAAATAGTTTTTGAACATATCAATATTTTTATTTTCATAAGAATTAATGAACTTATATACCATGAAAGATGCATGTGAATAATTATTTACACATTACAATAAAAGTGAAAACATTTTTACATAAGTATATATGTATCCTGAAGATTAAATTGAAAAGATTACGAATGTTATTAATCCAGATTATTATTTTTATTTAATCCCTTCTTTCCTCTGAAGAATTGTTAGAACGATTATGCCAAGTCTTGCCATTGCAAAAACAAAAATTCCAAAAATTGGTCCAACCAAAGCCATTTTTAATCCGCCAGCAACCATTTTTGGTGTTAACTCACCAGCTGCTTGAACAGTGTCAAATGCTTTTACCAATCCAATTGTGCGCCCAAGAAATCCCCATGCCAAGGCAAACCACGCTATTGAAGAAATAAGTTTAATTGATTTTTCTCTGTCGCCTTCTTTAATTAGTTCTTTTATAAAGAGTGCAACTATAAAAATAAGTGCAATAAAAATTAGAAAAGTAATTCCTACTCCTCCATCTGCAAATTTGTCAATAATGTTTTTCATAACAAATTGTTTTTGATTAATACTAAATCAAATATAATTATGAATTCAGTACAATTTTTATATTAGCGACAGATCGACTAATCAATAAGTCTTTTAACAAATTTACGTTTGTTAAACGATAAATCAAGTTCCATTTTGTAAAAACCCATATTAAAATTGTATTTCGTCTATAATTAAAGGAGTATTTCCAGATTTTATGTAATATTGTTATAATGAATTTCTTTAAACAAGCCATAGTAAAAACCGTTTTAATCCATATCCTTTTCTGGATTGGTGTTTGGTTCTTTTACATATATTTTTTTAGTTACAATTCAAACGATAGAAATTATATTATTTGGTTTTCAACCCTAACACTTCCGGTTACAATGGGATTAACCTATTTTATGGTTTATTATCTTATCCCTAAATATTTACTAACAAAGAAATACTGGAAATTTGCTCTACATAGTTTCTATTCAATCGTAATATCATCGAATATAATAGTTCCTCTTATTTTTGGAAGTTTCATATTTATATCTGATTATAAGTTAAGTCATATGCCAGCAATGAGCAAGAACATTGTTTTTGTTTTAATTATGGTATACTTAATAGTTGGACTTGTAAGTTTTGTAAACCTATTAAACTATAACTTCAAAACCCTATCAAGAAATAAGGAGTTACAAACTAAAATACTGGAAACGCAATTACAACTAAAAGAGCAAGAATTACATTATTTAAAAATGCAGATTCATCCTCATTTTCTATTTAATACATTAAATACAATTTATGGATTTGCATTAAAACAATCGGAACATACTCCGGAAATTATTCTAAAACTTTCTAATCTACTCGATTATATCTTATATCAGATTAACAAACCGAAAGTTCCTCTAAAAGAAGAAGTACTGCATATTAAAGAATATATCGAATTAGAAAAAATACGATTTCAGGATACTTTAAAAGTAATTTTTTCGACAAATGAAATCGATGAAAATATTGAAGTAGCTCCTATGTTATTAATCCCATTTATTGAGAATGCCTTTAAACACGGAAATCAAATTGAAGGTTATTTAAGAATTGAGGTAAAAGTTGAAGTTGCTAATAACAAAATGGCATTTGAAGTTAGAAATACGATAATACCTCAAAAAGGATCAAACGAGAATGGTGGTATTGGTCTTGAGAATATTAAAAAGCGTTTAGATTTACATTACAAAAACAACTACTCACTGACTAACTTAAAAAAAGATAATTGGTACTCTATAAATCTTACTATCTTTAACCTAAACAATTTAAAAGATGCCTGATATTGTTCAATGTTTATTAGTTGACGATGAACCTGTAGCTCGTGAAATACTTGAAAATCATTTAAAAAAAATTGAATCTGTAAATGTTGTAGGGAGTTGTAAAAACGCTCTGGAAGCTTTTAATAAAATTAATTCTGAAAAAGTAGATTTAATATTTCTGGATATTAATATGCCAGAAATTTCAGGATTATCGTTTGCTAAATCAATTAATAAAAACATAAAAATAATTTTCACAACAGCTTATCGCGAATATGCTGTTGATGGATTTGATTTACAAGCAGTAGATTATTTACTGAAACCTATTTCGTTTGAACGTTTATTGCAAGCAATAAATAAATATTTGGACGAAAATCATTCTACACAAAATCAAAAATCAGAAGAAATATTGGCAGAAAAAAGTGATTTTATTTTTGTCCGGTCAGATCGAAAGATGATTAAAATAAATTTTTGTGAAATAAATTATATTGAAAGTTTAAGTGATTATATTAAAATTCATCTAGAAGATAAAATCATAATCACCCGTGAAACTATCTCAAATATTGAAGCGAAACTTCCCAAACATGATTTTATTCGAGTACACCGATCATATATAGTTTCTATAAAAAGCATTGATTCATTTACAAATGAATACCTTGAGATAGGGAATCAAGAAATTCCAATAAGTAGAAGTTATAAAGTTGAAGTTCTTAATAGACTAGAAGTCAAACAATAAAAGGCATTCAAATTCTATTAGAAAAACTACTTTCTTTTGCTTTTCAGATTTAGTCTTTTGTCGCCTCTTTTTTGAGGTTTTTTGTATTTTTTCGCTTTAAGACCTCCCTTATTACCAGAATTGATTCTTACGTTTTTTTCCTTTTTCTCGTGAAATGCTGGTCCGCGTTTTTTTTTT
>Ga0209692_10000937_pt1 | contig 47771 bp, 37 predicted proteins | sample tdDd472_FD_187129 | JGI IMG/M metagenome (GOLD analysis project Ga0209692, IMG submission 187129) | Marine sediment microbial communities from the Atlantic coast under amendment with organic carbon and nitrate - tdDd47.2 (SPAdes)... | ecosystem: Environmental > Aquatic > Marine > Coastal >... | reverse complement strand
CCCTTACTTTTCTTGATATTGTAGCGACAGAAGTTCAAGGATTAGAAAATATCAAACTTGACAATTCTAAAATAATTGAAGGTGATGGGTTTATTCTAAAAACACGTTTCTCTACTAATGATTTTTCTGTACGAGATGAAATATTCGAATATTATACAATCGATACACTGAAAATATATAAAGATTTTATGACTATTCGAGGTGTTAATATCGGTTCTTGTAGAGAAAAAGTTATCAAGCTTTATCCAAATTCGAGGTTATATCGAGAGGGTAGTTATTATTGGGAGAATATTGATTGGGTTTATGAAAAAGGGAAAATATTACCTTCAGGAATCAGTTCTATGAAAATTATGTGGGATTTTGGTAAACGCAAAAGACCACATGATCTTAACAATGATCTCATCTATGGTTTTACATTTCACTTTGATCATGATGGATATGTCGAAATGATAGAACTTGGTTTTCTTCATACTGCTCCATAGTGAAACTTGATTCCCAAATAAAGCTATCTGATTGTAGAAGCTTTTTACATAAGATCCTTGCTAAATTGCAGAGCTATTTCCAATGTTTCCTATGTCAGTTTTAGCAAAAAAACAATAAACGGGGATTCTTAATGGATTCCCTTTTTTTATCCAGAAAGAAAAAAGCTTTTTTCGAATTAAAATGCCGGCTACGATTCTTGTCACCTACAAAGTGCTTAAAAACAGACATTGGTTGAGTTCTCAACTAAAGAATGATAAAATCTGGTTAGTATTGAAGAATATAGGGAAGGGCAATAGCTGAGATACAGACCTCTAAGATTCATTAAAGGTAGTTTTATCCATTTGTAGAGGGTAAAGAAACTATACAGGCAAGAAGATTGACCGTGACACCGGACTCTATTACTTCAATGCAAGGTGGTATGATCCGGGGCTGGGGAGATTCATTACTGAAGATCCGATTAAAGACGGAATCAACTGGTACGGATACGCCAATCAGAACCCATTAAGATTTATTGACCCGACTGGACTAAGAGCTACTGATTCTGATCAGTATGAAGAGAATAAAACAAGTGATGAATCACGTATATTCGCCTTAAAAGAACAGCAACAAAATGGATTAGAAAACCTAGCTAGGCTCTTTATGATAACTCAAGGTAAGACAGGGGAGATGTATGATGATGCAAAACTCCTATTAATTGAATCTATTAAAAAAGGTATACTGAAATATCGGGATTTTGGATTTGATCCAGAATGGTTAAAAGAAAAAACTGAAATATTAATCATTCGTGGAATTTACGGTTTGCCGGGAAAAGATAATTGGGATGGACGTTTAGATGTAATGTTTTTGGGTGTAAGTATATTTGATACAGAAGTTCAGACCTGGGCTGATGCTACTGATTTAAATACTGATGATTACACATTGAAACCCAATTCATATTACGGGATGTTCTTCGCTAGATCAAATGGTGGTAGTGGAGACTATCTTAATGTGATTTGGTTGAGAGGAAATGGTCTTGATTGGAATACTGGATTTCTCTTACATCCAGATGCTAAAACTGCTCTTGGAGAAATGGAATCATACGGTCCTGATCCTCATTCTGAAGGATGCCCGATTCTAGGTCTTACCGATTTTAATGGTATGACCTCAATGTTAAAGGGGGTAGGTTTTGAGTATAAAGAGGACTATAGCGATAAAATTCCAGTAAACTTAACGATTAATCCGGAACTGATCAATAAAATCGGAAATTCTATAATTCGAGGTCGAACAGGATGGCTCACTCCTGATGTAATTCGGCATACATATGGTTGGGGTCCAAATTAAGGAGATTATAATTATGAATAAGGTAATAATTTTACTGGTTCTGTCATTTCTGTATTGTAATTTTGCTCTAGTTTCAGAAGGAAACTTATCGGGTAAAGAGTATCGCCGTTACAGTCCACCAGTTCGATATTCTTATTCCTTTACAGATAGTAGAATGACGATTTTAGAAGAGGGTGGGGACAAATTGTCAAAACATGAAGAATATCCCTATCGTCTTGTAAAGAAAAATGGTATTGATTTTATACAGTATGGAGAAAATTTTGAGAATGAGTGGTTAGCTATTCACAATGATTCATTTTTATATCTTTATGATAAGGATGATTACCCATTTTTTCACGGTTCTATGGGATCTTCTATTCATTCATTTATCTTTTCTGGTAGCTTGTTCGACTCTTCATCAGATTTAACTGAAGTCATTCAAGGGAAAGAGATTATCTATAACGATGATAACATTGGTGTTACAAAAATCCCTTCTCCCTGGGTGGAGGGAGTTGAAGGGGATGGTATTGGTGAAAAACTATTAATATCAAAGGGATTCAAAGCTTTTTTAATTTTTCATATATCCAACGGCTATGTTTCTTACTCAAGGCCGGATCTCTATGAAAAAAATAACAGAATAAAGACATTATTGATTCGAAATCTAACAACACTGGAGACATGGACTGTTGAGTTGGAAGATACTCCGAACTTCCAGATGTTGACAGTAAAGAGCAGTAATGAAAATACAGAAGTAGAATTGGAAATTTTGGATGTATATCATGGGACGGAATATCAGGATACATGTCTAAATTATATTGGATATCAATACGGATTGCTTGGTGAAGAATATCCGGAAACCGGTTATATAATCGATATTGATCCAAAATGAACTTCTAAATAACTTCGCAAGAAATTATCTTGAGTACATTTATGTAATACTTCATAAAAGTGACTTAAGGTTAAAAATCTCTTCACACTGAAGATCAGGAAGTCTCCAGGATGGAGAAAAACTTATCGATAATCGAAATTCTGTCGGTGATAGCCAGGGACGGCTGGAACGAAACTTCCTTATGCATTGCGTTGACCATTAACGGTCAGCGTTTTTCCTGAAACCCCGAAGAATGAAATCAAATAATATAAAGTTGGAGCAGACCCTTCGGGCAGCTCAACAAGGGCATTATTTTCTCTACATTTTGCATAATTTTATGGCTAACTTGTTTATAGTTTAGTATCCGTCAATTTTCTAGGCTGATAGCATAATCCGATTAATTCCCTCAGGATTACAATTCCACGGAGCCAGAGCTGCAAGACTTTCACCATCTTTAAGTATTGGGGCTTGTTCAAATAACCACTTCAAATATGCATATGGATTAAGTCCATTGAGCTTAGCTGTTTCAATGAGAGAATAATAAAAACACATAGCATCAGCTCCATCTGTACTACCGGCAAACATCCAGTTTTTTCTCCCCATTACAAAGGGCTTTACGGTTCTCTCTGCAGCATTATTATCAGGGGTTAGGTAGGGACAATCCAGATAATTAATAATCTTATCCCACTGTCCAAGAGTATATTTAACAGCTTTTCCAAGATCGCTTTCTGGCCTGATATTCAATATCTTTTTATCCAACCATTTTTTAAGATCATCAAGCAGCGGTTTTACCTGAGACCTCCTTGTTATTACAAAATCATCAGGTTGTAGATCTTTTTGTCTCAGTCGTTTTTCTAAAACATATATCTTCTGAATTTTATTAATAACAACGTTTGAACCTTTTATATTTTTAGCAGCTTTATAGCCGTCATATATCTTTCTTCTGGCATGGGCAAGACAGCCAACCTGGATCACTTCTTCGTTTTCTTTCAATGCTGAATCATAACCTTTATATCCATCACTTTGCAGGTAACCTGAGAATCCCTCCACAATGTCACGTATATATTGAGATTTTCTTGATTTTTTATATTCATATAGAGCTATTTGAAACTCAGGAGGGCCTCCTTTTGTGACCCAAACATAGGATTTTGTTGTATCGATTTTCCCTTCTTCGCCATGAACCTGAATCGGAGTTTCATCCATCTGGAGAAAGGAACCTGTTCTGATCTTTTCTTTCATTAAATCATTCAGTTCTTTTAGAACTCTGTAAGATTTAATTGTCCAGTTGGACATATTCTGTCTGCTGATGGGAATACCGAATCTTTTAAACCGTTCTTCTTGCCGGTAGAAAGGGAGATAATCACAAAATTTATTGATCATAATATAGGAGAGCAAGCCACCAGTCATAATACTTCCCGGAATAAGAGAAGATGGAGCAGGTGCAATCCTGAAAACCGGTTTCTCTTCATCACCGGAACCTTCACAGTTACGACAGGCATATTTAGGCCTAACATGTCTCTCAACATATAGCTTTTCTGGAATTACTTGAATCTTTTCGGTAGCGACCTCTTCTATAACAATAAGATTACAGCCGCATCCACAAATCTTATCCTCTTCAGCAATATCATGATAAATTATTTCTCGGGGCAAAGAAGGATCTATAGGTTTTCTTCCCTTTTTTTTTCTACTATGTTCGGGAACAATCAATTCTTCCACCGACTCTTCTTCCAAATTTTCTGGAGTTAACTCTTCAAAAAGTTCCGGTTGTAGAGGTTCGATCTTTTCACTGGACTTCCCAAACTTAGCCATAATAGCTAAATTTAGCTTAGATTTGAGATCTTTATTTTCCAACTCAAGAGATTTTATATATTCTAAAACTTCCGGTGTTAAGTTCTGTTTTTCCAAATCCATTGCAGGAATTTTACTATTTTTCTGCCAGTTATAAAACCCTTTTAGTTCATTTCTTTAAAAGTAATTTTTTTATGAGCATTCCAGAAGTCTATACCATCAATAAGCATTCTCAATTGATCAAAAGTAATCTCTTGGGCATCTTCTTCGGTCAGTGGCCAGGGGAATTTATCCTTTTCTAATTTCTTCTGCCACATACAAAATCCATTTCTATCCCAGTAGATACATTTCAAATTTTTCCTGTTTCTGCTGCAAAAGAGAAACAGACTTCCTGATCCAGAGTCTTTTTTCATTTCAACTTCTGCCATTACAGATAATCCATTAATTTGTTTTCTCATATCAGTGATTCCAGGACGAACGAAAATTTCTACTTTTGAAAAATCGATCAGCATATTAACAAATCTCTCTGACTGTGGATATTAAAGAAGTAATGACCTTTGCTGAAATGTTATTCGGGATTTCAATAACGATTCCACCGTATGATAAAATCATCTTCTGTTCTGAAATTATTGGTTTGGCTATTCTTACAAGCTTCGTTTCAGGTCTAGACTCAGCAGATCTAAATTTTTTCACCCAATAAGCCAGAGTTGAAGGTTTTAAATCATTTTCCTGGCTGAATTTCACAATGGATAATTTAGAATCCTTATATAGATTTACTAATATCTTCCACTCTTGATCATTTTTTTTGCTTTTCATACTGCCTCCTGGTATAGAGTGCAGTCTTTTATTTATTTTTTTAATGGCCTATTAAATTTACGGTTACATAGTTTATAGTTAATCATATACTGGAAAAAATCACGCACTACCAATAATAACAATGGTGCGATGTCTGTATTATTAATATTGTTTAAAATTAAATATATCTTGCAGGATTAATAAAACAGATATAATATAACATTCTTCTATTTAAAAAAGTCAAATAAAAATAATCGGAGTTATTATGTCCTCACCCCTTTATATAAGATCTAAATCTTATATGTCTTTGATATTAGTTTCTTTAATTTTGATTTCAATTTTCAGTTGTGCTGTTCCCAATGTTGATATTACAACATCAGGTTTTGAGCAAGTTGCTGATAGCAATTGGTTAAAATATTTTACAAATGATCCAAAAGACCATCAGGAAGCTTATATTTATCCTCTTGAAAATTCTGAAGAAGATCCCTATACGTCTTTGGAAGTCAAATTAAAGAAAAGCAGTGGCTATGTATATAGTGATTTTGGAATGTCTTTCTGCATGAACAATAATTCCTATTTGGCTTTTGTAATTGATACCATGGGGAATTACAGAGTTTTTAAATCCGTACATGGAATTACCTCGGATGTTATCACATGGACGGCTTCTGCATCTCTCAATCAAGGATACAATGCTGAGAATATTCTTAAGGTCACTCAGTCAAGTGACAGTAATTTTGATCTCTATATAAATAATGTATTAGAGAATAGTTTCACCGAGAATATTCTGAAGTCCGGTTCTTCCGGTTACTTTGTATATATTGCCTCTGAAAATTATGAAAACTTATCAATCGATCCTGTGGAGGTTCTGTATGAGAAGCTTTAGTCAAAAAGTTACATTTATATTTTTTTTATTACTCACAGTATCATTAGGAAATGTATTTGGTGAATCAGAAACTCATGAATATGAAGGAAGTGCAATAGCTTGTACGCATATTGTTTCCGTTCCTTGTAGTGGCTGTACACGAGATTTTCACAGTTCTGGATGTAAAAGTGGTTCTCATTTTAGTAGCTGTCCTACTAATTGTACAAGTGAACATAGATATTGCCCTGGAAATCATCCCGATATTTGCCCCTATGGAGGATCTCATGATTCTGATCCAAATCATGACTCAGGATGCAGTGGTTATCATACTGAAACAGAAACAACAGAGTTTCCAGATTCTGGAACAGTAGGCGTTGATCCGGATCAAGTCGAAACAGAAGCAGGTGAAACAGCTGGAACATCCCAGGAAAATGCAAACATTGTGGATTCTGCATTAAATACCGATACAGAGCAGGTTACAAATACACAAGATATAATTGATGCAATAACAAGATCTAAGTTAAGAGAGAATCTTACAGAAGGTTTAGTTGAAAATGATGGTGATGACAACAAAACACTTGAAGTCGGAGACCCTGTAAAAATATCTATTGGTGAATTTGTAACAGCGGAAACTGATTTTGTTTTCAATATCGGTGAGTTGGAAATTGATATCACCAGAAAATATGGAAGTCACAATAACCCGACAGAAGGTCTACTTGGAAATCTGTGGGAAAGCAGTTTGGATGACAGAATCATACATGGAGCTATGGTAGATAGCGGATCAGTGTTACAGACTTATAAAGATAAAATTTTAGCTGCTGAATTAAAATATGGGGAGATGATTGAGAAATACAATGCAACCATTACTGATATTCAAGAAAGTATATTAAATCTCAATGAAAAAATAGCTGATTGTGAAAAAGCAATAGCTGCATTTACCGTTGCAAAAAATAAAGCAGTTCATACAAAAAGTAAATTCCAGGCAAAAATCAATACATATACAGATCTAAAAGCTGCTATTGTTTTATTAAGAGATGATCTGGTGGATAAAATCGAATACTTTGAGATATCGGTGAAACCATCTACGATTGAAACAGCCAGGGATTTTATCGATATAGACCTGGAAAATCAGTTATCTTCAATGCAGAATATACACAACGCAGCGGAATCTTTCAGATCTCTAAATTCAAAAGTTTCAGATTCTGGTAATTATCATGAAACGGGGAATGGGACTGTAACTTTAATCGATGAGGATGGAATGCCTGTTGTATTCAGACTAAATGAAATAATTGATTATAGCAGCAGTACACAATATGGAACATCTGGTATCATAAATTATTATCCTGCTGGTAGTGGTATGACTCCAATGCAGCCGGTTGATTATACATTATACCTTTCTGACAATGGAGAATTTGTAAAAACCACAAAAGATGGTTCCATCAAGATATACAACTTCTATGGCTTACCAGTTCTATATAAAGATCGTAAGGGTAATTCCGTAGAGTATACCTATACACAGGACCTTGCACAGCTGGAGAATATCCTTTCTGACGATGGTCGTCAAATTGATTTCACTTATACAGATGGTTATATTAGTAAAATTGATCTTCCCGAAGAGCAATCTGTTCACTTTTCTTACAATGCGGGGAAATTAAGTACTATAACAGATGTTGATGGGGATGTCCTCCGATATGAATATGAAAGTAATCTCCTAAAAAGAATTATAAAACCTGATGAGAGTTTCAGAAATTACAATTACACGAATTTAAATGGTAAAAGTGTAGTTTCCAGTACAGTAGATGAGGAAGGAGATACGGAATACTTTTATTATCATCCTGAAGATAAATTTACAAGGTATATAGATCCGTCAGGTGTTGAAGTATTCCATTATTATGATGATCGGAAACGAGAGACCAAAGTAGTTTACCCTGATTATTCCTATACAGAAAAAACTTATGATGACAACAATAATGTTAAAACCTCTCGCAGCCGTTCTGGAAACACCACCTCCTTTAGCTATGATGACAAACGAAATATAACGGAAATAAACCACCCCGACGGTTCATTTGAAACCAGAAAGTACAATGAGTTTAGTCAATTGACCGAACTCAATGATGCAGATGGCAATCAGATAATCAATGATTACGATGACAAAGGAAATCTGACATCTACGAAAGTCTTTGATGATAGAGGTTCTCTTGAATCTGAAGAATCTTATATCTATAACGGGAAAGGGCTGGTCACTTCCAGATCTCGCGGGAATACATCTGATGGTCATATGATAACGGAAGATTTTACTTATGACGAATATGGAAGTATCTCAACAGTAACAGATGGTGAAAATAATATCTGGGTTTATGATTATGATTCTATCGGAAAACTGCTCAGCGTTACCGATCCCGATGAAAACACAACGTCATATGAATACACACCATCAGGTAGAATCTCTAAAATTGTCTATCCCGATGAAACTTTTGAACAGACTTTTTATACAAATAGAAAGGATATCGATTATGTCGTAGATAGAGATGGCAATACATTCGACTACACATATAATAAAAAGCACAATCTACTCTCAGTAGAAAATCCTTTAAACCAATCGGTCGTATATACTTACAATCCGATTGGCAAAGCCGAGTCAAAGTCCGTTTTCTCAGAAAATGGAGATCTGGAAGCCTATAGTGAATACATATATGATTCCAACACAGGAGAATTAATAACCGAACGAAAACAGCTCGATGAATCTGAATCTGCAACGACTTCATACGATTATTTCAATAGTCTGTTATGGAAAATAACCGATCCCGAAGGCACTGTAACTGAGTACTTATATAACTCACGAGATAGAGTTGAGACCAAAATAATTGATCATGTGGATCTTGATCTTCCTGTAAAAGAGTATTTTGACTATACAGGAAGAGGGCAGCTTGAGGTGTACACCGACCCAAGAGGGTATGAAACCGAATATGATTATACTGCTGTTGGACAGGTCTCTCAGGTATTAAATCCTGATAATTCCATTAAAGAATACACATATGATGGTTTGGGAAGATTGATTTCACTAACTGATGAAGAAGATTACAACACTCAGTATCGCTACAATGATACAGGTAAACGATCTACAGTCATGTATTCTGATGGAACTTCAGAAAAATGGACCTATTCTGATACCGGCTTTATCAAGACTTATACCGATCGTAATGAAACGACTTTCGAATATGAGGTTGACCAGTTCGGACAGATTCTTGAAGTGAACCTGCCTTATCCTTATGAAGGTCTATCTGAAAAATACACCTATAATACACGGGGTCAAATTCTCACATCTGAAGATCCAAATGGTAATATCTGGACTAGGGAATATGATAAATTGGGGAATCTGGTAAAAACAATAGACCCTGAAAATAAGGAAACGATCAATGAATATACTCCCTTAGGTCAGCTTTTTAGAACGACTACGGCAGATAGTGCCAAATGGGAAAGAGAATTTGACATGGCTGGCCGGCTTATCGGTACATTAGATCCTATGAATAACAGAACTACATACGGCTACGATAAAAACGGGCAGCTTCTTTTTGAAGAAGATCCTCTGTCAAGGACGAAATCTTATGAGTATAATCCACTTGGCCGACTCACTTCTACAAGAGATGGTGAGAATGTCGGGATCGATTATGCTTATGACCCATCTGGAAATCTAACCGTGGAAACACAGACTGGCGGAGAACCATACTATTATATGTATGATAAAAGAAACCGGTTGGAGAAAGAGATCAACCGATTGGGAGATATTAAGACATATACATATTTCAAAAACAACAAAGTTCACAGAATCACTGATTTCAAAGGAGATGTGACAATATTTTCTTATGATGAAGCTGACAGACTATCGCGGAAAGAATTTTCTGTCGGAGGTTTTGAAAGCTTCACTTATGATGGTGCCGGTAATCTCTTATTAACTGAAAACAATGCTTCCCGATTGGAATATGCCTATGACCCCCTTGGAAGAATGACTAAATCTATCGACCATTATAAAGATGAAGAGATTTCTTATGAATATGATCCATCGGGTAACAGAACAGCACTATCCTGGGCAGATGAAGATAGAAGAGCAACTTGGGCTTATGACAATCTGAATAGACCGATTTCCATGATAGATCCTGAAGGAAATGAGACCAATTTCTCTTATGACCTTATGGGAAGAGAAATTGAGAGGGAGTTGTCAAACGGAATATCTATAAATACGACATATGACATAGCAGGCAGAGTTACCTCAATCAGTCACAATGAGGGAAACCGATATAGAGACCTTCCTGCCAGATTCTACTCGTACAATGATGCAGGACAGGTTACTCTGCAAATGGATGAGAAGGGAAGAACCTCTTCCTGGGAATATGATAATGCCGGACGTTTGTCCAAAGCCTCTTATGCTTTTGCCGGAGGGAAAAGTATTAATGATTTCTGGGAGAGGACTTATCTTGGTATAACAGAAAAAGAGATAAAAGATGGATATGAATCTTATCAGGATTCTCACTTTTCATTCATTGAAAATCTATTTAGAAACAATGGCTTTTACGACGATTTTGGAATATCTGAAGATGATTATCGTGAAGATCTCGATGAAGCATACACTGAACTGTCGGGAGTCTTCCCCAAACTGGAAAAAAGCTCAGCATCAGCTTTTATCAGTCCTTATGGAAATTTCTCATACAAACGGAACTGGGGGCATTTGAAGAAAGGGCTGCCGAAAGAAGTCAATAAATGGTTCAATTCCTGGTCATTGATGAGATTTCTCTTTCAGCCTCAGTGGACAGAAGAGTTTTCCTATGACTCCAAGGGAAATATCACCAACAAAAGCAATGGTTGGGGTGATGTACCCTATACATACAATGATGAAAATCAAATGATAACCGCCGGAGAGCGACAATACGAATACGATAAGAACGGAAATCTTTCGAGAGAATGGCTGGAAGATCGGTCGGCCAATTATAAATATGATGGTGAGAATAGACTGATAGAATTAACATCCAACACTCCCGGATTCATAGGAACACCGGGGCATCTTATGGATAAGGGGTTGATGTATACCTATGACTCAATTGGTAGAAGAACGAGTTATCAGCAGATAGAAAAACTCGAAGGCGAAGATTTTAGAGACCGTTTCGACAGTACGGGAACCCGTATGAGTTATCTCTATGATGGATTGGGCTTCAATGTTCTCGCAGAAGGATTGGATTCGATCGGTCAGACGTCTTTTAATAGATGGTCGGGTAATAGTGACAGATCATTTAATCCGACAAGTGAGTATTTATATACAAATGGAAAAGCTGTAGTCAGAACCGATGTAACAAGCGAGCATCAGTCATTTTTAAACAGGCATGGAGGCTGGCAGTACAGTAAAAATTATTACACTCAGGACAATCTTGGATCGATTATCGGAATAATGGATAGTCATGGACATGTTGATGAGAAATATACATATGATGCATTCGGTAAGTTAGTTGAAGGTCGATTTGATTATGTCAACAAGCTGGGATATAATGGCAAAATGTATGATAACTACAGTGGGCTGGTTAACTACGGATTCAGGGATTACTCACCTGTAGCTATGAGATTCACTACTGTTGACCCGATTAAAGATGGCACAAATTGGTTTGCTTATGTTGGAAATGATCCAATTAATAGGATTGATCTGTTTGGTTTGCAGGAGAGTGATGCACAAGTTCAAAAAGATTTATTACAAATAAAAATTGGGTATCGACAATCTTGTTTAATAGGTGGTGAATTTGAAACTGGAATTATTATTAATAGAAATAATCCATGGGATTCCGGCATATTATTGAATGTAGGAATAGGGCTTGGTGTAGAACGTGCTATTAGCACTCCTTTAAATACTATTGGTGATATGTTCCTTTCTGGAGCTGCAAGAGCAATAGATCAGACACATCCAAAATCCTCAAAAGAAATCGAAGGAGTTAGCACCAAGACTGTTATTTCTGCGGGTGTAGGCGGTAGTATTGATTCTGAAGGCAATCTTGCTGGAGTTGAAGCTTTAGCTGCTGGAGGTGGAATTTATGTGAATCAAAAAACTGTTATTTCAGCAAATGAGGTTGTAGAGTCAATAGTAAATTTTCTTCATGCTCCGTTAATAATGATGAATATTATTAATCCAATCCAAATAGGGAAAGATTGATTATGATAAAAAAGTTAAATTATGGTATAGGGGTAATCGGAACTATCACTACGATTGTACTCACTATTTCATGGAGTGAAATATTTGTCTCAATCATTTCAATAATAAGTATTTTCCTTTTTTGGATCTTAATTTTTAAATTGTTAAATTTTATATCTGAACTTCGAAATATAAAAAATATTGATATCAATATTATAATGCTGATTTTCAATATACTTTGGATTATTATGTGCATTTTCATAATATTGGGACTCAATAATGAAGGTGGTTTTGAAATTTATATAACACAAAGTTTATTTTTGTTTTATATATTTTTTCCAAGAGGACTTCAGGATTAATCTAATTGAAGAATAATGAGATTGAATATGTCTATTACTATAATCCTGGACTAGTTTAGTATTCATAATTGATAAAATTCACAAGTAACATGGCCGTTAAAGCTGACACAAGTGCAGCTTAACTCGTGGTTACTTATTAAAAGAGATAAAAAGGGGTTCGTCAGAACCCCTTATTTTTTCCCCTGACAATTTCAGTATTTTTCATAAGAACTCTGAGCCTAAAAAGTAGAGAGATCGTTATTCTGTTTAGCCAAAAGTTGACAATTAAATCAGGTATTCTATACGGACTATGACTAAGGATTATATAAAGCAGTCTCCTTTATTGGATGCCAGCTTAACTGGTTTAAAAATAAATTGAATTACACTGATGTATATGGATTAAATCTGATTGCAAATTTCGCAGATAATAGATATAATTCGTGAAATAAAAACATATGAAAAATGAAGTGATCTCAATTATATTTCTGTTACTGATTTTGATACCCGTAACAATTATTGACATAAAAACAAAAAGGATACCCGATGTTCTGACTTACTCAGGTATTATACTTATTTTTTTTATTAAAACGTTTATTGAGAGCCAGGCCGTATTTCTTTCATTGATACTGATTGGTTCAGGTTTTATACCCTTTTTTTTAATCTGGTATTTTACAAAAGGTAAACTGGGATTAGGCGATGCCAAATTATCTGCATTTCTGGCTTTGGTTTTGGGATTAAGGGGATGGTTTTTAATGCTTTTCCTGTCATCGTCTATTGCGTTGATATTCGCTGTAACAATGCTGATATGTAAGAGAATGGATAAGCAGGCTCGAATCCCTTATGCGCCTTTTTTAAGTATCGGAGCCATCGGGGCACTATTTCTAATTTGAATGGAGAGTTAATGATTCATAAGATGAAGCTTTTTTTATTTTTTATCTTCATATTCTCAGGACAGTTTTTGTTCTCTCAAAACATCCAGTCAATGGAATTTAGGAATCAGCCTATTACAGATATCCTTTTGGTTCTTGGTAAAAACAGCGGGACTTCGATTGTTCCCGATGAGACTGTAAAAGGCAATGCCTCCTATTATTTTTCAGATACGGATTTTGAAACAGCATTATCCCTTTTCCTTTCTTCGTACAATTACTACTACAAAGTGGAAAACGGAATATACTATGTATCAAAAATCAATATTGAATATGACGAGAAAACTTCTCTGATAACAGCTGATGCTGAAGATTCAGATATTCAACTGATAATAAGGTCGCTCTCTAGAAAAATCGGGAAGACTATTTTATACGATGCGCTGCCCAGAGAAACGATATCCATCCACTGCGAAAATCTGCCGATAGAGTCTGTACTTGATATAATAATTAGAAAATATGCCGACTATTCATTGGAAAAAGAAAATGGATTCTATTATGTCCGGAAAGAGATGCCTCAGGGATCGGGAAATTCCAGGACTAGTGCCAGATCAAATCTCTTTACTGAAGAAAATGGATTATACAGCTCGGCTTTTCAGCAAATCCGCTATAAAGAGGCTCTGGAAAGTCTGTTTAAGTTAACAGGCCGTGAGTATTCTTTTCTCGGCAGAAATGACTCTATTATTGAAAAATTCGAGTTTTCGGAGAAAACATTCGATCAGATTCTTCGCCTGCTTCTCCAGCAGGGGAATGGTGATTATCATGTCATTAATGAAATTTATTATATTGTTGATATTGAAAGACGGGACATCTTAAAGAAATTCTATACTACAATTTATCTGAATCTGGAATATATGACAACTACAGAAGTTCAGGCTTTGATTCCCTCTTCCATAGCCTCTTCGCAGAATCTAAAAATTGATAAGTCCAACAATGCTTTTATTTTAAGCGGTACTCTCGAAGAAGTTGCGCCATTACAGGATTTCATAAATCAGATAGATCAACCGGTTAGGGGAATGGCCTATCACCGGTTTCAGCTTTCCTCAGTAGATGTCTCCACCATTAGTGGACTTCTGCCGAAAGAACTGCAATTTAGTCAGCCAGTTGTATTAAAAGAGTCCAATTCCTTTATTATGCTATTGCCGCCGACGATGGTAGATTCCGTCACCAATTATCTGAAACTGATAGATGTCAATAGCATCGGTTATGCAGTGGAACTGAGATATATAAAAGGAGAGGATCTTTTGGAGAATCCGCCACCTTCGGTGAGTAAGGAGGAATTGATTCCAACAAACAATCCCAATATTATATACTTTAAAGGAAGCGAGAGCCGCTATAAACAGTTTTTAAGAGATTTAGAACTGCTCGACCGGCCTGTTCCCCAGATACGGTATGAAGTGCTGGTCATGCAGGTTCAGGAAGTGGATAAATTCAACTGGGATATCAATGCTTCCAATTCTCTGTCAGCTACAGGGGATCAAACCTCTCTCCTTGGCGAACTGGGCAATATGCTGAGCCTGAATTTCGATATTGTCAGTCAGTTCGGTTATCAGTTTGCTCTCGATCTGAATGTGAGCATGGAAAATTCAGAATCAAAGGTGATGGCTGATACGTCGTTAAATGCCCTCTCCGGCGAAAATACGCATTTCCAGAATACTGAGACATACAGATACAGGGAAACTGAAATTGATCCCGATACGGGTGATCCCATAAATTCCGGTGTGACCAGAGAGATCACTTCCGGTCTGATTGTGGAAATTGAAGGCTGGACTTCGGGAGACGGTATGATAACCATGGATGTGAAAACCACAATTTCCAAAAGGGATGATTCATCTTCTTCCAGTTCTGTTGCCATTCCGACGACTACCGAGAGGAGTGTGACCACTCACATTAGAACAGAATCGGGGAAACCGGTAATCATCGGCGGATTAATGCAGCAGGATAAGGTAATCGGTCAGAAAAAGACCCCTTTTCTGGGAAGCATTCCCCTTCTGGGTTATTTATTCCGTTCCGAATATGAATCTCTGCAAAGTACGGAGATGGTTGTTACAATTGTTCCCTATCTGGAATATCCCGAGTATTCCATAACCGATGTTGAACGGGATATTGAATCTATCTACAACAGATTTATCAGGCGCTGAGGTACTCATGAAACCTCTGTCTGACTTTTTCCCTCTACCCGAGAGATCGCTACAATACCCTCTGGAATATATAGAAAATAATTCAGTAATCAAATTATATGAAGATGATTCTATAGTCAGAATCGGACTGACAGTAGATGATGCTCTATTAAAAGAGGAACTGAAGAATTTTCACAATAAGGAAACCGAATTTTTCATTATCGAAAAAAACGAACTATCCGCTTATCTTGCAAAAAAGCTCTCAGCTGGAGAGTCAAATCCTTCCGGTTCTGTTTCCGGCAATGATGAGAGGCATAAACTCGATAAACTGGCCAACGATGCGCCGGTCATCAATCTTGTAAACTCTATTATAATGGACGCTATTTCCAAGAACGCTTCGGATATACATATAGAATCTTTTGCATCTTCGACACCGGTTCGTTACAGGATAGACGGAATGCTTCATTTAGACCGGGAAATTGAGCATAATCTGTTTCCGGCGATCTCTTCGCGTATCAAAATAATGTCGAATCTCAATATTATGGAGCGACGACTGCCTCAGGATGGAAGAATTACTGTAAAGATGAGTGGCCATACAGTCGATCTTCGTGTCTCCATCGTTCCGATTAATAATGGTGAATCCATAGTTCTGCGGCTTCTAAATAAGAAAACCGTTCCCTTGTCTCTCGCTGAACTCGGTTTCAGCGATTTATCAGTTCAGATGATCTCTTCTCTTTATGCAAAACCCCACGGTTTGATTCTGGTGACCGGTCCAACAGGATCGGGAAAAACAACTACCCTGAATTCCATTATACAGGAACTCAATGATCCATCGGTTAAAATCATAACAATCGAAGATCCTGTAGAATATGAGATTGACGGTGTAGATCAGATTCAGACAAATGAGAAAATCGGCCTTACTTTTGATTCCATATTACGGAGAGTTCTCAGGCAGGATCCCAATATTATCATGATCGGTGAAATCCGCGATAAAGCTACAGCTGAGCTGGCTGTACGAGCATCAATGACCGGTCATCTGGTTCTTTCAACTGTACACACCAATGATTCTGTATCGGTACTGCACAGACTGGTTAACATGGGTGTCGAGCCTTATATGCTCGCCGGAGTATTGCGGGGAGCCATGGCACAGAGGCTCGTCAGGAAATTATGCGATAAATGTAAAGCCGAAGATAGTCCCAGCCAGATCGAGAATAAACTTCTTGCGGAAAAAGGATTGAAGACTGATCGACTTTTCCGTTCTGTAGGTTGTGAACACTGCGGGGGTAGTGGTTTTTCAGGAAGATTGGTCATTGCTGAATCTTTTGAATCTACTGAAGAACTGGAAGACAAAATCACAGCCGGCGTTAGAACCATGGAATTACAGCAGTATTTTGACTCACGGGGTATGGTTAAACTTCATGAAGACGGTTTGCAGAAAGCGATCCTGGGGTATACCACCATTAGAGAAGTTGAAAAGGCGGTTCTGATTTGATCCGCTATAAATGCCGTGTTTCCGATTCCAAAGGGAAAATTTCCCATATCTATAAAAGTGTTCAGTCCGAACAGGCTCTGGTTAAGGAAATCAATGACGAATCCCTCTATCTCATCGATTTTAAAGTGGCGGAAAATACCTCAAAAAGACGTTTTTCCCGAAGGATGATTCTGGATTTTACTGATACCATGGCTTTGATGCTAGAATCAGGTCTGACGATTCGCGATGCGTTAAAAGTCTCTGATGGAGAGCTGGTTAAAACACTTTCTGCTTCATTGACAAAGGGAATCTCATTTCCAGAGGCTGTAGATGCACTTGATTCTGATTTTCCTCCTATATACAGAGGGCTGGTTAAAATTGGAGATCGTACAGGTTCTATGGATGAAATTTTCCGGAAACTCTCAAAGTACCTGAACGATGAAAAGCAAATGCAGGAAAAGATACAAGGGGCTCTGATGTATCCCGTTCTTGTTCTCTCTGTTTTATTCATGGGTTTGACTGCTGTATTTTTCTTTATTTTTCCCAGAATCAAAAAAACTTTTGCCACCGATACTCTCGATCAGGTTTTTGAACGTTTTCAGATAATGATGACAGTAATCTTCGTCCCCATGGTATTGCTGATTATATTTATCATATTTCTGGTAATTGCCTCTAAAACTACAGGCAGATTAAAAGTAATAGCAGACAGGATTATGCTTTCCCTTCCCCTGATCGGCACAATTACATCTCTCAGATCTACACTGAATATCATGTTTTCACTGGAAGTCCTCACTACCAGCGGATATCCTGTCGAAGCGGCATTGGATGAAAGCTCTTTTGTATTGTCCAATTCTGTATTGAGTTCTGCTCTCAAGCGTATACGAAAAGGCATAATAAGAGGTGATAAATTATCTGAAGCTTTTAGCCGGGAAAAATATTTTTCACCTAGAATTTCCCTTTGGATCTCAGTGGGAGAAGCATCAGGCAATATAAGCAAAGTGTTTTCTCAGTTGAGAACCTTTTTCCAGGGTGAACTGGATAAAATAACTTCCAGGATAATGCTGCTGATCGAACCAATACTTATTGTTAGCGTCGGCATTTTTATGATTCTATTTGTCATTCTATTCGTCGTTCCGCTTTTCGGGATTTTCGGAGCTGCTATATGAGAAAAGAAAACATCAAAATACTATCAGCCAGTCTCTGTTATTGCAAAGTTCTGGAAATACCCCCTGTGAGCACAAGAGAGATTAATAATATCATAAAATATAAATTGACATCATATTATCCCGGCTCTGTTGATGATCTGAAAATTGATTATATTCAAAAGGGCAATAAAGTAATCGTTTTTTATATACCTGAAGACAAGTATGAATCTTTTAAAAAAGATAACCATAACAGCAGTTTTTATTCCTCTTATCATCTATTCGAAAATATAAATGAGAAAGAGGGACTTTACTGCACAGTACTCGATGATCGTCTGGAAATACTGAATTTCAGGGAAAACAAATTTATTGATATATCATCAGTGCCCTACAGTGAAGAGACCTTATCAGCTCAGAAAGCCCATGGTGCAAATTTGATAGCCATCGATATAAAGTCATTGAAAAAATCAGATGCTTTATTCGTAAAAAAGAAAAAATCAAATTTTCTGTTACATATAATGATTCTTCTAACCATGACAATTGCGATTCCCCAGCTATTTTATAATTATCAGATACATATGGAAGAAAATTATCTGAAGGAAATGGAGTTGAAGCTCAATACTATGGTTCTTCAGAATAAAGTGGAATCTTCAGCAGAAATTGAACAGAATCAATTGAAACTGGAATATGAAGAATTGATATCGAAAAAACCTCTTCAGCTATATCCATTTTTCTCGGATATATCCTCAGCACTCGGTGAGGAGTCACATATAATCTCTCTGGTCCTGAAGGGAAATAGCTTCCAGTTAAACGGGATAGGCCTGAAACCTCTGGAGAAGATGGAAAAGTTCCAGGACAATTCAAACTTTCAATCGGTTATTCCCTATCAGGTCCAATCTATAGCTGATTCAAAGAAAGAAAAATTCTCTCTTACAGGTTTTTATGCCAATGAATAAAGACCGCAAAATCCTGTTGATTATACTATTTCTGTCTGTTCTCTTTTCCCTTTCAGCAATGAATATCATTGTTAAAAAAGATTACAGATCCGATCTACTGAACCGGATCTTGTTAACAGAACAGAAATTACAAAAGTTGAACAAAGTCTCACAAGGGGCTTCGGTAGATGATGTTAATGAGTTGAAAGGGCTGATTGAAAAGGAAAAATCCCGATTTTTTGATATAGAAGAATCTGATCCCTATAAGCTTGGAATCGAGATTAAAGATCTACTGGAAAAAAATAATATAACTGTTAAAAGTTACAAAACAATAGAGGAAGAACATAATTTTCTCATTGAATTTTCTATTGCCGGTAACCCTTCTCATTTCTTTTCTTTTATGCAGACTCTATACGAACATAATAAAAATTACAGGTTTCCCTTTTGTTCGATTAGAAATGAGTCTACGGGCATTTCTGCGGATTTCAGAATAGGATATGCTTTTTATGAGTAAAATAATCAGGAATATATTAGCAGCTCTGCTTTTTAGCATCCTCATTTTATCATTTGTCAAATTGGAGAGCCCTCATTTTGTAATGAATGAGCCTTTAATTGAACCTGATGATTTAGTAGGCAGCTCTATAGTTTCAGAGGATATAATTACATTATCTCCTTATATGCTTGCCGGTCATTTCCCTGATAGAAAATCTGCAATCATTTATACAGAGCCGGAGGAAGCAGCAGAAGTCGTACTGGAAGATCGCGGACCGGTGATATCCGATGAATGGAAATTTGTATCAACAATTATTCAGAACGACCGGACAATTTATTACTTTAAGAACAGCCGTTCCGGAAGATTGCTGGAACTAGTGGAAAATGAAGAAAATGAGATGTGGACGCTTAACAAAATAGATAGTAACTTTTTTATCCTCCAGAACGGAGAGATTGAATACAAGGTAATGAAATAATGAAAAAAAGACTAATCCTTCTGCCCTTAATACTCCTATTGCTTATCATCTCCTGTAAATCAGATCCCGAGGGGTATTTTGAATCATCCAATCTGCCCGGAATGATTTATGATGATGATAACAGGCCCTGTGATAAGGTTCTCCTGACTGTCTGGTCTATTGATGAGGAGCTCGTAGAAGAGGAGATTCTCAAGGTTCAGAGTGATATTAACGGACGCTTCACCATTCCCGGGCTGAATAAGGGAAATTTTAGAATCCTTGCTGAAAAAGAGGGATATGAAAGCATTACTTCGGAGATTTTCTATTCATCCAGACTGGATGTTCTCTATCTCAAAATTTTATCACAAAAGCAGATTCTCAGCAAAGCTACTGATGCGCTGAGTGAAAGACGATTTGGAAAAGTAGAAGAATTCCTTTTGCGGTCGGAGAAGATCAACTCCGATGATCCTTATTCGCTCTATTTGAAATCAGTCTTTCTTTATGAAAAGAAACAATATAATGAAGCTGTTATTCCACTGGAGAGGATTATCTCTCTGGGATATAAATTCCCCTATGTTCATCTTCTGCTGGCAGATCTTTTTCAATATGAATTGGACGAGCAGGGAGAAGCTTTATTTCAATTAAATAAATATCTCGATCTATTTGAAGATTCAGAAATCGAGTTGAGAAAAAAGGAGTTGGAAAAATTTGAAATTTAAATATGATGCCCAGGCGGGCTGGACATTTATTGAAACTATTATTGTAATCGGTATCGTCCTTATTCTGACAAGTTCAGTAGGATTTATGGCATTTAGATATATTGATAAAGCAAGAACTACAACTGCGAGAAATGAAATTGAAAATTATTCTCTGGCATTGAGTACCTATTATCTCGATTGCCGGAATTTCCCTTCAGATGAACAGGGGCTGATAGCTCTCTGGGAAAAACCTTCAACAGACTCTGATGGATGGGATGGTCCTTATGTAACTAAAAAACCTGGATTGGATCCATGGGGTAATGAATATGAGTTTCAGGTTCCCGGTCCCAATGGACTTCCTTTTGGTATCAGATCTTTCGGTTCTGATAAAATGGAAGGGGGAGAAGGAGATAAGAAAGATGTCAGTTCATGGGAAGGGTGATGATGGATATATTCTTCTCGACGTTTTAGTTTCGATTTTTCTTATTATCATTGGATTCGGAGCTGTATTTGCAGCCTTGCGGACGGCAGTGGATCATTCTGTAGAAAGCAATTCTGAATTAATGGAGGCAATATCTCTCAGAAATGACAGGGCTGAAAATTTTGAAACAATTTTGTCATACTGATGAAGACGGTTTTACCTATATTGAGGTGATTACTGCTATTTTTATCATATCAATCTCATCTTTTGTTATCTGGAGCGGTTTTCAGGGAGCTATGAGAGCTGTTGATAAAATCCTTCTGACTTCCAGAATTGATAATGAACTTATCCTGCTCGAGTACGAATTCAGAAAAGCAGTTGGTTCGATTAACACAGATTACTGGAAAAAAGAAATAAACTCGGAAAACCTGGATATTTCGCAGGAAGATGAGTTATTAATTCTGAAAATCGGGCAGCAGTTTCATTACTATAATTATTTAAGCCTCATCGATTTTGCAAAGGCAGAAACGGGTGCTGAATTAATTGTATCTGATGAAAATAATAGGGAAATCACACTCAAAGCTAACTGGGGATCCTTTATTCTTGACGGAAAAGATTTATGAGTAGAGAAAGTGGATATTCATCAGTTACCGTTCTGATACTGATTCTTTTTTTATCTACAGTGACCCTTGGGGTTATTTCTCTGCTCCGGCTTTCTATATCACTTACTGAAAAAACAGAGAATAAGTATCTGATAGAAGAGCAGTTGGAGGAAGAGGTTAGATCACTGATTTCAGTACTAGCTGAGGATCCCACTCCAGAAGCGGATTCAATATTTGATCCGGTGTGGTCTTTTCTGCAGAATCGAGATGATTCTGAAATAGAGTTAAGCCTTGAAGATATTTCCAGCCGATTCAATCTCAATTATATCAGAACCAATATGCTGGAAAAAAGTCAGTTCAAAAGTCTTATGGAGAGTGGATTCAATCCGGAGGATTTGAAACTCTATAGAGGAGAAAATGGTTTTTATTCTGATTTGAAAAACGGTTATGGTCAGTATTTCAGTGAAGATGTCCTGGAAAAGTATTTCACAGCCTACTCTTATGCCAATTTCAATATTACATATGAAGATTCATTAAAAAAAATATATGAATTCAAAGTTTCTGAAGAGGGCAGTTCCACTTTTTTGCAGAAAGTTCAGGATCATATTTCAAGGAAAAATATAGCCGATAAGGGGAAATTGAAAGAAATTTTCGGGGCAGACTTTCCCGAACTTTATCCTCTGGTAAACACTGAACCTCTACTGAACGTCAATTTGACTCCGGAAAAGATTCTTGATGCCGTACTACACTATCCATATGGTGGAGAGACTCATAAAAACGGTAGTTCATTTTACGAAATAATCATAGCTGAACGTAAGACATTTGAGTTTGATCCTGAACGACTCGAGACACTATTGGGAGATCTGGAAGACGATTATCTGAGAATCAGTCAGTATCTGGGGACTAGAACCTGGTTCTGGAAGATTATCGCTGTAAAAAATGATAAAAAGCTTGAAGTTATCATCTGTCTTCTACCGGAATCTGATGATAAACAGGAAAGAACTTATACAATTATTAGATGGAAAGGGCATAATGATTGAAATTATAGTTATTTATGTAATAATTAATATAGAGGTAATTATGACGAATATTCTTATTATTGACGATGACCCGACGATTCGATTCAGCTTATCAAGTCATTTCTCAGATTACGACTATGAAGTTCATGAAGCTGATGATGCGAGTGAAGGTTTGGAAATAATGAATAAACAACAGATTGATGCTGTCATTGTTGATTTAAGAATGCCTGGTATTTCAGGGGATCAGTTTATTAAAGATATTTATGATAAGTTTTCCGGCACTGTTTTTCTTATTCATACTGGTTCTACAGAATTCTCTTTCCCCGAAGAATTCACTATGCTCAAGCGAGTCTCCGACAGAATCTTCTTAAAACCTGTTTTTAATCTTGAAGAAATGAATCATGAAATCGATAATCTTATCAGTCAAGTTTAAAAACAACCTTATTCCTTCCTGTGTTTTTTGCATGATAAAGCCTTTTGTCAGCCAGGGAAAATAACTCTTCTTCATCTCCGCCATTCCAGATCACTTCAGAATAACTACTTAGTCCTGAACTGAAAGTTATCTTTAACTCCTCATCTTTATAAAGATGGACTTTATTTTCAAAATTCCCTCTAATCCGTTCCATTACTTTCGTAGCACTTTCCAACGATTCATTTTCAAAAGCAATCTCAAATTCCTCTCCACCAATACGACCAATAAAATCATAAGGTCTCAATGATTTCTGAAGGAATAATGCAAACTCTTTTAAAATGAAATCTCCACACTTGTGGCCATATGTATCATTTACTGTTTTAAATAAGTCGATATCGAGTATGGCAATACTGAAGGTTACATTCATTCTTTTTGCCTTCTCTACTAATTCTTTAAGACGTTTATTAAAATATCTTCTATTGTATAAACCTGTCAGTTCATCGATATTGGCTTCTTGTAATAGAATATTCTGCATATTTTTCATTTTAGAAATATCGATCTGAACACCACTTAACTGCAGAGGGTTTCCCTCATCATCTTTTTCGACAATCTGTCCTTTAGTTAGGATCCACAACCAGTGATTGTTCTTTGTTCTGATTCTATGTTCCGATTCGAAAAAAAGTGATTTACCACTTATATGCTGTTTAAATTTGGCAATAGCATCAGGTCGATCATCACTGTGAATCATATTAAAAAATGTCTCCAGAGAATTTATCACATTTGAATCGTATCCCATCATTTCCGATAAAAGTGAATTGGTGGTGATTTCCCCTGTTAAAAAGTCCAGCTCCCAACATCCCAATTCACCGCCCTCAACTGCGAGATCAAGGCGTTTCTGACTGATCAGCAGTTCTCTGCTCCGTTTTTCTACAATCTTCTCTATCTTATTTGTATAGCCGATATTTCTATATAGATAAAAGCTGACCATGACTGTGAATAAAAGTGTAAAAATAAGAACTAAGAAAGGAGTATTTGTGAGATTATTCTTTTCATATAAATCTCCTGCAATACTAAACATCGCCCATGATTTTTCACTTTTTCCCAGGAAAGATGTTTTAAAAAATTTTTGATTAATTATTGGAAGTTCAAAGCCATATTCTAAATTCAATTGTATATCTTTTTGCTCAAAATACATAAGAGACTTCTCAATTAGACCTTCGACTGAAATTACTGCAAATACAAAGCCTTTAATATTTTCAAGATTTCTATTGTTTGCCTGTGGTGAACGCTTTCCCAAATAAACAGGCAACATCATTATTATTGAATTCTCTATAGAGAATCTGTCATTCATAAAATCAGATGGCAAGAGAACAATAGAGCCTGATTGAATTGAATTTGTTATGCTATGCATGCTTTCATCGTAAAAAAAAGATAAATCAAGACCATAGTATTGATAATCTACCCGATGGGGTTCCAGATAGGTTAAAGGATAGTAATAATTCAGTTTTTTGTCTTCTAAAGAGAAAATTTTATTGGAATCAATAAGTGAATCACTATAAAGGTACTCATATTCACTTATTTCATCTTTTCCGATTTTCGGGAACCAGCCGATTGATGATATTTCCGCATCACTTTCCAGAAAAGATGAAACAAAGTTTCCAAACTCATCTCTATCAACAAAGTTGGATCCATAAAAAAAATTGCGTATGCTGATTAATACATTATGGTTGTAATCAATTATTCTATTAATGGAATTAAATCTTTCAGTTGAATCATATTCAAATTTATTTGCCAATAATCTATTTTCATCTCTCATCATTGATGTGAATATGCTGAGAGAAATGATTACCCCTATTGTTGGAATGACTATTAATTGTATCCATTTCAACTTGAATTTATCCAAACCAGAAATTATCCTTTTTATTTTTATACATATTTTCTTTTTTACTTCTATCAATTTTAAGTCTCAGTTCATCAAAATCCTGACTTTCTGATTCTAAAGAACCGGATGTCAATCTTTTTTCTGGAATCAATCTTAAAATGATGTTAATTAAAAAGACTATTAGAGCAATCAGAGCCAGAATCTCTTTCATTTCTTTTGTTCCAGGGTTCTCCTGAAGATCATAATCTGAAAAATCATGATTTTCAAGATTGATGATAGAACCACCTGTGGTCTCAGCTAATTCTATAAGTAGAGTAAAATCTTCATTCATAGGTCTGAATTCTGAAGAATATGGCAAACTGATACCAGTAATTTCCGGGTCTATTCCATTATTTTTATCAAATATTGTTATGATACTCGTTCCTTCCGAATTCAATTCAAATTCTGTTGTATATATTCCCGGTCCTTTCTGTTCTATCTTAATATTTTGTTCTGTACCGTCTGCAGATGAAAGAATGCCTTCAAGTTCAAGTTTATTTATGTATTCGTTATTCTCATCTTTAGCATTTATACTCAGAACCCGCTTTCTACCGGATCCGGTAAAATTAAAAGATAATTGTTGCGGGTGGATCGGCCTTTCAATCCATCTGACTATCTGCGCTGCCAATTGGGGAAATTTGTCCCAACTTGTCAGCCTGCTTCCCCATCGTCCTGAAAAATCAGAACTCCATGATGCTGTTCTACCCAATCCATATTTCCAGATCGAAAGAAGAGGGTGATCATCAGTTGTTTTCAGAATATGGGTTGCTCCCGATTTGGGATAAGTCAGTACAAAACCGTCTAGAGCGGGAAAAAAATCTTCTATGTCTCTTGTAATATCGTGGTTCGTCGAAAAATTGGGAAGAAAAGTCTCTTCCACAATATGGGCTCTGGAGACTATAAAAGACTCGGAGGCAAAGATCCTTGGCACTTCTCTTATATCTGCCGTAAAGTAGCTCCTGCCTTCCCCCCATGAAGCTATATTCTCCATCATTTCCTTGTCTGAATCAGTTCCAACAGCAACTGTAGAAACAGTAATGCCTTCAGCTGCAATATCTTTGGATAGTTTTTTAAACTCACCATCGTCTGATAAACCATCTGAGAGAATTATCATATGTCTTACCGCTGAATCTGAAGCTTTCAATGATTCAAATGCTCCTTTCATAGCCGGGTAGAGATCTGTTCCTCCCGTAGCTTTAACAGCCATTAACTGATCCTTTATCGTATCGAGCTCACTGGCTTCAATTAAAGGAACAGCAAAATGAAAATCAGTGTCAAAAGCGATTATTCCCACTTTGTAAAATGGATTCAGGATTTCAACAGCTTCCAATATAGCCTCTTTTGCCACATCGAGTTTATTGATTCCTCTTTCAACAGCAGTTTTCATGCTTCCCGATCTGTCTATTACCATTACCATAGTAAGGCTGGGGATCTGAAGAGATGATGTCACATCCATATCGACTGGCAGAATCTCTTCAAGAGGAGTATCGTAATAACCTCCCGCTCCGAAACTTTTATCACCTCCTACCATAAGGAATCCGCCGCCTTTATTTTTTACAAAGTCCTTAATCATATTCATTTGTGCAATAGAGACTGAACCTGACGGGATGTTATCAAAAATAATACTGTCATATTCAAGAAGCATTCCAGAAGTCCGGGGAATCATCATGGGTGATATCACTTCGTACTGTATATTCTGTACTGAAAGGGCTTCCTTTAAATAAGGAGAGTTACTTTCACTGACTATCATCACTTTGGGTTCTCCCGACACAGTAACGGGAACCGTCATGACATTATTTTCCCTATATGTATCAGATTCCGGTTCAATCATTGCACGATATTCATGAATCCCCGACTCTTCAATTTTTGAAGAGTATGTAAATGTATTCAAACCGCTGTATAGGAATAAATTTTCCTCACCCATATACACACCGTCTTTGAAAAAGGTTACTCTCGATGTTGTTTGTATCGTACTGCCGATTATTAATGTATAATCGTGAATTTGTTCTTTATTGATTTTTTCAGGAACTATCAGATCCTGAATATACACTTCAGAATCAGGTTTTTCCGAGTATAGAGGTATTGAGAATATCTTGATACCTGCTGATGCTGCTCTAACAGCTGCTGTCCGACTGTTCCCGGAGTTTTCAAGTCCGTCTGAGAAGATGAAAATTGATCTTTTCCCTTTATCGGGGAACATTCCAATCGCTTTATACATTGCCTCTTCAATATTTGTCGAACGACCGGAGATTTGAGATTCGAATGTTACATGACGGAGATTATTCTGAAGATTTTTTTCAATCATACCACTTTCTCCAAAAAGAACAATGCCCGCATAATCATCGACATCCATATTTTTCAATCGATGATTGATAAATGAAGTTGCGTCACTCTGAGCCTGTATAGAAATACTGTCGGAAACATCGATCAAGAATATTGAATATTCTCTACTTTTTTCTTTAATTAATCCAAACCCTGCCAGAGCCAGGGTTAAAAAGAGAAAACTGATCGAGTATAGAATCATTGAGATTTTTACATTCCGATCGCGTCTTTTATGCCTTCCCCGTAAGAACATTAACAAAGGAATGATAAGCAATAGTAAATAGAATGGTGAGTTTACCATTTATCCTCCTGAATCAGCCATTCGGAAACAAGTAATAAAATTGTTAAGATTAGAAGTATCGTGATGACCGGGAATTTGTATTCTCCGGTTTTTTCTTCTTTATCTTCTTCTGTTACTTCGGGAAATCTGGAAGATATATCCGATTCGTCCTTATTGTTTATATTGATAGAACCGAAGAAGAGTTCATTAGCATATTGGAAACGATACAATCCGGTGTGATATGACTGCTTAAAAAAGTTATCATTTATAATACTTTTATTACCATTTGGATCTATAATCTCAGACTCGGAATACAGAGGATCTGTTGTTCCAATATAAAAAGAATCTCCAGTATTGTGCTGGATGATTTCTTCGCGGTTATATCCGTCGGTCAACCATTCTATAGAGTTTTTCATTAATATGGGAAATGTTGACCTCAATGGTAGATCACTCTCAGTTATATCAAAGGGCAGGTAGACATATTTTAGATATTTCCCGTCCATAGCATAGAGGAGACCTGTATTTCCACCTGAAACGAGTTCTTCAATCTGAGGTCCTGAAAGAGGTGGCCATGCCTGCAATATGTTTACATTATTAAAATCAACAGATGTAAGAACTGGGTGTTTTTTGTTTATAGAAACAGCCTGAGGGCGAATTTTTGTCTGTTCCGTACGAATCCCGGAGGGAATGATATCTATATATATGAACCTGCCCGAATCATCCTGTCTGGGTGGTGGAATCCTATCGAATATAACGACGTCAAAGTCATCAGGTATCTTCTGAATGGGAATACCCGAAGAAGACTGAATACTACTGAATTGTTGATTCAGTTGCTGTATAGAATCACTTTCTGTCATACCCGAATAGATCTCAATAAGAATGTCCGGGATGGACTTCAAAGCTTTTTCAAGAAAAAAGTTTCCCGGTGTAACAAGCAGAATCCTCTTTCGTCTGTTTGCGCTGATATATGCTGATGCCCGATTATCCGCTGTCAGTAAATCATCGATAATCAATTCCGCACTGATTTCTTTTTCCGATTCAGAACGGAGATCATAAATGAGTTTTTTCTCTTCTCCGGGGTAAATAACTGTCTGTTCCCGCTCAAATGCGTCATCACCTTTTCTCAGAACCAGTTCATAAGGAATTTCTTCTGAAGAGAAATTATTTATCGTCATGTATAATTCAAAAGCGTCATCATTAGTTTTTTCCCTGAGATAAAAATCAGTTATACCAATATTGAAGATAGATTCCCTGCCGGCTCTTATGAATTTAAAATTATCAGTTTCTGAGGGGATATAGTCAAATGCACCGTCACTGATCATTATTATAGTACCGTTTGGGGTTACTGAAGCAGACGCTATTTTCATTGACTCTTCTATGCCATTACTCAAATCTGTAGCCATGATTGATTTTATACCATTGATCAGTTCATCCCGGTCATTGCTGTAGGAAGTGATTATTTCCGGGTGTTTGGCAGAAGAAATTATCATGATTTCACCTGAAGAGTTTTTCACAACATGTATCGCTTTCTCTTTCGCATCTTCAAGTCTGCTTCTGCCATCTTCAATGACATTCATACTGGCTGAGTTATCGATTACCAGTACAGAATTTTCCTTTCTGAGTCTCAGAGTAAAGGGAACCTGAATATCGGCTAAAGAAAATGCAAAGGCAGCTATCACAAGAATCTGAAAGAGGAGAAGGAGAAAGGTCGGGAATTTATATTTATGTTTTCTTTTAACTCTCTCCCAGATTAAGAGAGAACCCACTTCATGCTTTTCCATTCTTCTGAGCAGAATATGAAGCAAAATGATCAGAGGAATTAATAATAAAAGATATAATGCGGATATGTTTCCAATTATCAACCTATCATCCCTCCCTGTCTTAAATATTTCAGGAGGAAATCTTCAATGGGGACAAGATTGCCCGATCGGATATAATCTATATTTTTTTTCCGGCAGAAATCCTCTATTGAATCAAACCAATTAGTCAGTTCCTGCTGATATTCTCTGTTATACCTTTTGTCCATTGATACTTTCATACTGTTATGAGATTCCGAATCGATTAATTTGACAGATCCGCTTATTTTTGGAGACAATTCTTCTTCCGATAACACCTGAAGTACTACTACATCGAATTTTCTGTAAATGAGAGATAACAGGCCTTCTTCAAATCCCTCTTCATCCATCAAATCACTAATGACTATGGCAGTGCCCGGTCGTTTCACTTTTCCGGAATATTCTTTTAATGCCTTATTAAAGGCTGTTTTGCCGTCAGCTTCAATTGATTCGAGATAACGGAACATGGAGAACATATTTGATAAGCGCCTTTCCGGGACAAAAATTTCTCCCATTCTATCAGAAAATGAGGTTATTCCCACACGATCAAGACTGTGAACTGCAATATAAGCTAGTGCCCCGGCAATTTGTTTTGCATAATCGATCTTCACCGGATTTCCGCAATTCATTGATAAACTTGTATCGAGAAGAATATGTACAGATTGATCTTCCTCTCCGGAGAATACTTTTATTAATAACTTACTTAGTCTACCGTAGATGTTCCAGTCGATATAACGCAGATCATCTCCGCTATTGTAATCTTTGTAATCGTGAAATTCCGTACTCATTCCGCGACGGATGACTCTATGTTCACCGCGGAGAGCTCCTTTTCTCAGTTTTCTGCTCAAAATTGAGAATTTCTCCAGTTTCTGCAGAAAATCATTATCAAACAGCAGGGATCCATCCATAAATCTTATCAGCTCTCTTTAACTTTTTTTAATATAGAATCAATTATATGATCGGGAGTAATACTTTCCGCTTCACCTTCAAAACTCAGAATGATTCTATGTCTCAACGATGGATAAGCCGCTTTTTTAATATCGTCAAAACTCACATTATATCGTCCCGATATAAGAGCATATGCTTTTCCGCTTAAAATCATACTTTGAACTCCTCTGGGAGACGCTCCATATCGAATATATTTTGAGAAATCTCCTGTTTCAGTAGAGGGATGAGTCGCTTCGAGCACTCTCACAGCATAATCCTTTACTTCTTCAGGGACCGGTACTGAACGTATCAGGGATTGCATCTTTTCAATTTTATCTTTTTCAGCCAGGGATTTGATTGTTACTTCTGCACTGCCTGTTGTAAGTTCTATGATTTTCCCCAGTTCCTGCCTGTTGGGATACTCAACTATGAGCTTGAAGAAAAAACGGTCAAGCTGAGCTTCAGGCAGGGGATAGGTCCCTTCCATTTCTATTGGATTCTGAGTCGCCAGTACAATGAATGGTCCGTCGAGCATATGGGTTATCCCGCTGACAGTAACCTGCTGCTCCTGCATAGCTTCAAGTAATGCAGATTGTGTTTTCGGTGTAGCCCTGTTTATCTCATCTGCAAGAATGACCTGTGAAAAGACCGGTCCTTTGCTGAAGCGGATTTCATTATGTCCCTGTTCATCTTTCATCAGAATATTCGTACCGATAATATCCGCCGGCATGAGATCCGGAGTAAATTGAATACGAGAAGTTTTCAAGCCTAGAACGGAACCGAGGCTTTTTATTAAATGAGTTTTCCCTAGACCCGGAACACCTTCTATCAATGCGTGGCCTTTTGATAAAAGGCATACAATTATATTTTCAGTTAGGTCCCTGTGCCCAATGACAACTTTGGAAATTTCATCTTTTAAAGTGGTAAAATTCTCGATAAACTCAGTAACATCTTCTTTTTTGATCACAATAGAATCACTCATTTAGTACTCCTATACTCAGAAAGTAATCTCTTATAACCGATTCGTAACCTTCCGGTAGTATTTCTTTATCTATAGCTGTTTCCAGCTGGTTTCTATAAAAATGGATAACTTCCATATCTTTCAATGTCGGGTCTACTATATGGGGAAGAGCACGAATAAAGGATTTCATTTGTTCGCCTTCCTGTAAATCTCCCTCAATATTCTCTTCATCAAATTCTCCAGATTGCTGTTCTTCTCTGTAGTCAGACCAATCAACCTCATCTTCACCCTTTTCATTTCCCGGCATTGTACTGCTGTTGCTATCTTCCATTTGTTCCATATTCTTTGAAAGAGGATTCTGGTTGCTGTTTTCTAAGTTTTCTCCTTGATTCTCGTCCTCTGGAGCAGGTGATTCAGGATCGGTAGCTTCAGCTGTCTTGTTCTCTCCTGTTTCTTCGTCGGAATTTCCGGGATCAAGAGTTGCACTATCATCAATATAACCGTCATCGGGAATATCCTCTGATTCAATCTCTTCGTATTGACTGGATGTACGGATCTCTTCTTCTGTCAGTATCGTCTCATCTCCGTCAGTGGATTCAGAAGCATCGCCCCGTCGCATCCCTTCAGGTGCAGAATTCGAAGGCATTGAAAAACTTTTCATCATGCTTTCAAGAATATCACTTAACTCGTCACTCATTTCCTGCTTTCTTTGCAATTGAAAAACTTCATTTTCTGCTTCTTCATCACTCAATGTCTGACTTTCCTTCTCAATCCCTTCTCTCGATAATTCTTCAACCTGCCTTTCCAGCTTCTGACTGAGTTCCTGGACTTCGTTTTCAATTGATTTTTCATTCATATAGTGATCTTGAATCCTATTGCCTAGTTTTCTGTATTCATCAGCAAGTTCTTCAACATCTTTATCTTGTTCATCACTGTTCACGGCATCAATTTTTCCTGCTATATCAAGGAGCATCTCTCCGTCGGCCATATTATCATCACTGATTTGTAAAAAAGAAAAGCTGCTCATCCATAGAAAAAAGAACAGTGCAAGCAAGAGGGGCTGAAAGGGATCTCTTTTGGAGAATCTTATACTGAAGACATCATTTACTTTTGTATTCTCAATAATATCAATAGCATCATTAACCAGCAGAGAAGAGTAGGGATTCTCTGTATCGGCAAATTGGTAGGCGGCACTGAGCTTTTCATTGAGATCCAGTTTTGTATCTGTTAATTTTAGGACATCAATTTTATTTTCAATTCCAAGAAATCCATAAATTGCCGATAGCACAAGCAATGTGGCAAATAAAATCAGAGGAGTAATTACCCCGATTCCCAGATAATATCTGAGTGGTAGTGCAAGCACTATTCCAATAGATAATCCAATGAAAGACAATAAGATAATATATTGGACAGCCCGGATTTTTCTTTTTTCTTTGATAAGAAGTTCCGCGAATTGATCTATTATTACTTTATTTCTCATGAATCCTCCTGCTGTATAAGAGGATAGATAACCAGCTGAGAGTAGCCAGTATAATGATTGAAGATAATAGGAAAACCAGTGGATCCTGAAGATCTGTAAATAACTCTGTAGATTTCTGTAATTTTAGTATTAAAATTGTCGGATGATTCTCCGGGAAAAAAGAAGGACTGAGTAACATTGTAACAATTACAGAGAACCACAATATCAGATTTAGAACCCAATTCTGTTTCCGGAAAAACGTATAAAATAGTAATCCGAGCATAAAAAGATTCAATAAGAATAAATAAACAAATAATAAGAGGGCAAGAATATTGTAAGGCCCTAATCCTGAGACCGAAGCCGCCAATAACAGGAGAGGTACAAAAATTATGACGATGAAGAATGTATAAAATAAACCGTAACTGATTCTTCCCCAGAAGTACGTGCTTTCTTTTAATTTTGTATATACAAACCAGTCTTTCATACTGATAACTTTCGTGTCCTGAATGCTGAAAATAGCAGTTTTGATTGTCAGATAAATAAGAAAAACAATGACAGAATACAAGGCTATATTGAACATTTCCGGCTTTACAGATCTAGCCAGAAAATAAGAAATATCTTTTCCCGGATAAAAAAGAAATATAATTAATGTGATAATACCCAATCCTGCCAGGTGGAGTCTGACCATGTAAGAGCTAATAAAACCAACTCTAAGCTGTTCTTCAAAAAGAGGGTTTTTCATATTGAACTTCCTCCGTATTAATAGAAAAGGTTATAAGGTTTGCAACTTTTTTGTACCATGTTTTATTGGAAAACTCTAAGGGATTAATTTCGTCATTAATAAAACCACAGAACAACAGCATATCCTGATTATCAAAACTATTTATGTATTGTTTCACAGTTCTATTCAATAATGGGTTTGAGTTAAAATTCGATTTTCTATCGACATCTCGAACATTGATATTGGAATCAACACTTATAGTTTTTGATTTACCTTCAAGAATATTTCCAGTGGGTATGATTTTTCCATTAAATAAAAGGAATGTATCCTTTATAAAATAGTCTGAAGTATTGGTTACAGTTATAATGTAGAATTCGTTTTTAGTTTCAATTCCTACAGAAATGGCTGAATCTACTGTACTTTCGAGTCTGATGATTTTAGAAGACCATTGGTCTATTTTGAAGTTTTCAATTGATAATTCAGGAGTTTCCAGTATGGTTCGCTTCTCAACATTATTTTGTTTTACAACAGATTTTGTATCATCTCTGATAAGTATGTCAGATGTCGTTTTACTCGATGATCCAATAAATATATCTTTGTAAAGAGTGGCATCCTCCGAATCCATATAGTGATTTAGAACATTCACTGTAATGACAAAACTGTCTCTTCTGAAATTACTGTTGAATAATGTAATGAATATAAATGCAGATAATGCGAGAAGGAAAAGGATCAGTCCACCGATATATAAATGGATATTTCTGCTTTTTCTCCGGAATCGGATAAAAATAAGAATTGAAGCTGTTGCAGAGGCAGATAGAAAAAGGATCAGAGCTACATTTATCCGGTCTATATAGGCAAAACCTGAATCATCAAAAATGGTTATGTAGTCATCAACAGATATTTCATCGTTAATCTGATGCTGAAAGGGTCTTTTTTCAGTAATTGAATCAAAAACTATATCCCAGATTTTATTTAAACCCGCCCAATTCCGGATAATACCGGAATAATCAAATGGTAAAAAAAAGACAGAACCGATCCCGTATTGTCTATGACTGATCAGATCCAGCTCATTCCTATAAACCAATTTATTTTCTCCAGGTGTTTCAGTCATGTTAATCAGTAGATAATCAGATTCTATTTGGGAATCATCTATTAATTTAAGAACATCCGTTGATTCTAATCGCCTCAAGCCTGATATTTCCGAAGGTAGTATATCCCATTTGGAAGGCGATGGGCTTTTTCCTCCCCATACAACCAGGATTCCACCTTTGTGTACCCAACCGGTAAGAGCGTTATATTGGTCTATTGTTAATCTGTCCATTAATTCTCTATGTATTGAGAGTACATCTACAGATTTATAACCATTGCTGTTCCTTGGTAGATTATCTATATGGGGATAACTTATCGGTCTGCTATTGAGTTTAGGATGGTTGTTTAGAAATCCGAGGTCCGGGTAGGGAGATACTCCCAGGACAAAGTTTTTTCTAATACCTTTCTGTTTGAGTTCTATTCTTTCTTCAAATATGCGGGTGCCTTCAGATTCAAAGTAATAGATAATTTCTTTATTGTGATGACCGATGGGAATAACAAAGGAAAACTCTTTGACGGCACCTGTTGGAAATTCAGCAGGTTTGATATACTGCCTGAATTGTTCAATAGTCGTACTTGAGTTTGATGTTTCAACAACTAATCGACCTGATACAGACTGATTGTTATTGCTGATTCTTATGATAAGAGGTGTCCAGCTATTTTCCCTGTAAATTCCACTGAATCCTAAAACAGAACTGTAATCCAGGGAAAAGAGAAATGAGGAGATATTTATAATATACAGAAATATTAAAATAAATATTTTTTTCTTCATAGTTAAAATCTAATAATACGATAATCTGTGATAGCCTGCTTTGCAAGGAATAAAAAAAGGCTGTTACCATCTGTGGAAACAGCCTTTTCATCTAATTTTTTAACGATTTTGCAAATTTGGAAATCTTTTTCCATTTCGCCTTTTTTTCCAAAGCACTGCGGATATCCTTTTTTGATTCCAGATATTTAAGCTCTTTCTTCATATCCAGATAATTTTCAAACCTTCTATGATCCAGCTCTCCTATTGCCAATGCCTCTTGTACAGCACAACCGGGCTCTCCGCTATGTGAACAGTCCTTAAATCTACAATTTTCTGAAATTAGGCTGATATCTTCAAAAGAGTTAGTAAGGGAATCTTCACTACCCCAGAGTTGAAGCTCTTTAATTCCTGGAGAATCAATTAATATAGAACCATTTTCAAGCTTTATCAGTTCTTTTCTCGTAGTTGTATGTCTACCCTTATGATCCTGTTCACGTTGGGTTCCGGTTTTCATCAAATCCACACCACAGAGACTATTGATCAGTGCCGATTTCCCTACACCGGAAAAGCCTGTAAATGCAATTGTCTTTCCCGATGTCATATATCCCGCCAGTTTTTCCAATCCTTCTCCTGTAATAGCACTGGTGACAAATATTGAAGTACCTGCAGCAACAGCTTCTGCTTCCAGAACAAATTGTTCAATATCATCGCAGAGGTCACTTTTATTAAGTATTATGACTGGTGTTGCTCCACTATCCCAGGATCTTGTCAGAAATCTTTCCAAGGCTCCTGAAGAGAAATTACGCCCCCCGTCTAGTCCAAAAACTAAAAAAACATAGTCTATGTTGGCAGCGATAACCTGTTCTTCTATTTCAATACCAGCCCTTTTTCTGGAAAAAGAGCTTTTCCTATCAACAAGTTTTTCAATGATGGCTATATCATCTTCCATTTTCAGAGCAACCCAGTCTCCAATAGTAGGATATTCAGCTCTATTTAAAGCCGTATACATATAATGTCCCGAAACTTTGGCTTTCATTCTGCCTGTTTCTGTTTCGACTTCGTATAAATGTCTCGATTCCAGAACAATTCTGCCAGCGGTCAGATTCTGATTTTTATACTGCTCAAATTTATCTTCAAAGGACGCATCCCATCCCCATTCAATTAAGTTCATTCGTTATCTCCATTAACACTCTTCATATGAATCGTGTTCAGTGTCTTTTCGGCGGGAAAGGGCATCATAGTCATGGCTCTAGCCGCCAATGTAAATAAGAGTATTTCATTGTCATCACCGGCTATCCGGTTCGGACGTATAAATCCACATTTGCTGCATCGATGAATCACAGCCCATTCTTTATTCCCTCTGACCCAGATGGAAATAGGTTCCATTAAACTTCGACAACCGGATCTTCTGTCACCGGGACGTAAATCCATATGCCTGCTCCATAAACAGTAAGGGCAGTGGTTTCTATGTTCACTTCCACTTTCTGGAGGAGTTACAGTCCTGCCACAGTGAGCACAGATAAATGTTTCATTATAATTGATTGTTGTTTTGTCATGTCTGGACATGCTAGTAATCTCCTCATAAGTCCTTAATTTCAATTAAGGGAAACTATTATTAAAATAGTTGTAGTTGAGTAGATTGTGGATGTCCTGTTCGTAATTACAGATGAGGCGCAAATCTCGTAGTACAGAAAAATATGCAATTCAAGCGCAGCGCGATTTCAAAAAGGGTATAATTAGATATGAATAAAATCTCTTTATTAACAATAATGGAAATTATCCTTAGAACAGGAACACCCTTGTTACAATAGCTTTCATACGACCTCCTGGTTTTTATATAGTCTTAATATATAATCCTGAGATTCATAAAATCTGTCAAGGTAATAAAGAATTCTAAGAGAGTTTTCCCATCTTTTAAACCATGACTAGCCCTATTGTAGTTATTAGGTTAACTTTAGGATATATATTACCTGTATCAGGAGAAGAGATTGAAAATTGCAGTGGGTTTAAGCGGTGGTGTGGATTCATCAGTTGTTGCGTACCTGTTAAAAAAAGAGGGCCATGATGTTGTGGGGGTCAGGATGAATCTGTTTCCCGGTAATGCGAATAGTGAAGACGATGATGCAAGGAAAGTCGCAGATCATCTCGGTATTGAATATCTGTCTATTGATATGGAACAGGAATACCATGAAAACGTTATCAAGTATATAAAATCTGAATACTTATCCGGCCGGACTCCCAATCCTTGTATCATATGTAACAGGTTTTTAAAATTCGGGTTGTTTCTTGATAAAGTTCTTGAATCGGGGCTGGAATTTGATATGTTTGCTACAGGGCATTACGCCATTATCGAAAAGAATGAAAAAATAAATAGATATGAGTTAAAAAAGGGTAGCAATTCTGATAAAGATCAAGCCTATTTCTTATCTATGCTGACCCAGGATCAGCTGTCGAGGATCATATTTCCCCTTGGACGAATGAATAAGAAAGATGTGAAGAAGATAGCAGCAGATGCCGGATTATTTACAGCTGATAAAAAAGAGAGTCAGGATTTATGCTCAGGAGATTATAGAGACTTCCTGGAGAAAAACAATTCAACTGGGAATTTTATTGATAAAGAGGGTAAAGTACTTGGGAATCATGAGGGTATAGAAAATTATACTATTGGCCAGAGAAGGGGACTGGGCTTGAGTTCCCCCGGCGAACCCTATTATGTATTAAGTATAGATGCTGAGAATAACAATGTAATCATCGGATATAATAGAGATCTTCTGAGTTCGACTATGGTTGTAGGTAAAATCAACTGGGGTGCTGTAGAGAAGCCTCAATTCCCACTAGACGTACAGGTGAAAATAAGATACCGCGATAATGGAATTGCAGGCAGAATTGAGAAGAAGCTAGATAATGGAAATCATCTTATATACTTCAGTGAGGAAAGAAGAGCAGTCACACCGGGTCAACTGGCTGTATTCTATGATAATGATACAGTTTTGGGAGCTGCCTTTATAGAAGCTTCACAGCATATAAATAACTAGATCCCTTTAAGGCATGCCGAAATTCTCTCTATTTCATAAATCAGATCATTAATTGTGTGTTTTCTACTTCTACTGCAGATAGCGGCAAATTCATCACAGATAAGACATTTCCTGGGGATGATATTCAGATCAGTCCTGGAGAGCACTTTTCCATCAGGTTTGAGAACATCAATGTCAAAAATACGACCTAGATAAAAATCATTTTCCAAAATTATCATTTGTCTCTTGGTGTATACAGGATCTAGATCTACCGTCCAGAATGCCTCTGGTCCCGTATAATAGAGGTTGACTAATTTATCATATATATGGTCACAAATTATTTTTTCAATTTCTATAATTCCCTGATTGTGGATTGTTTTATATAGAGGTTCATCTTTCACTGGTCCGGGGATGTTCAAAGTGAAAGAAACCAGTGTCATATGAGATTTTAGGAGCAATTTGTCTTGAGTCATCTTTCTATTTTCTCTGGCCTTGCCCATATCATCTACATTTACATATTTCACAGTTGATCCTTGTCTTGAATAAATTACTGATATAGTGCTTCTATTATATTAAATCTCATTGAAAAAAGGAATCTGCCTATGTACGGAACACTGATAAATGGAGCTGCGATAATCGTAGGAGGTACAATCGGAATACTGATTCATAGAAAAACTCCTGAAAATCTTATCAAAATAGCTTTCCAGGGAATCGGTTTATTTACACTGACTCTCGGTATAATGATGGCAATAAAAGTCGATAATATTTTATTGATGATATTCAGCATTATTCTTGGATCGATAACCGGTGAATTATTGAAGATTGATAAGGGTCTTGATTTTATCGGAATCAACCTGAAGAAATTATTAAAATCAGAAAATAGCAATTTCACAGAAGGAATGGTCACTGCTTTTCTTCTTTTCTGTATGGGATCTATGACTGTGCTTGGAGCTATTGAAGAGGGATTGGGATCGTATCCAAACCTTTTGCTGGCAAAGTCATTGCTTGACGGAATAGCATCTATTGCCTTGGCATCAACTCTTGGAGTTGGGGTTCTGTTTTCAATAATTCCATTAATAATCTTTCAAGGTGGCCTTACACTTTTTGCAGCTTCAATTCAGGGATACCTTACAGAATCGGTTATAACAGAAATAAGTGCTACTGGTGGTTTGCTTCTGCTGGGTTTGGGTTTGACAATTCTTGAGATTAAAAAGATTAAAACCATCAATATGATACCAGCATTAATTTATGCAGCAATCATAGCATTGATTTTAAAATAGAAGATAATAAATTTTATTTTTTCCCTATAGATAGGATTACCCTTTCTACTCAGTAAACTTATTAATATTATATGAACCACATTACTCATCCATACGTAATGCGGTTCTTTTTTTTATATAGATTACTTCAACAGAATAGAATATTCACATAAAAGATCTATGCAAGTATTCATATTGTAATTATGTTAATTTTCAGTTATAAAATAAAAATTATTATTGTATTAGTTCTATTGACACTATAAAAGATATTACAATAATAACCAAAAGAAGAAAAATAGAATAATTGATAAAGGAATAATTGAATTATACAATATGTTATGCTATCTGATGATAAAATAACATAAATTACTTTATATGTAAGATATTTTATATAATTGCAAATGAATTGAATCTATTGAAAACCTCAATATTATTAAAGAATCAGAAATTGTATAAGAAATGTCGGAACTCGAAATTTTCTTTCAGTAAATAAAATTACGTATATGAACTTACTTGAATATCTTTGAAATCTCATCTGTTTCAAACTCCGGCCACGTACTTGAGTTTTCAGTATTTATTGTAGTAATGCCTGAATGATCAGAATTGACAAAACCAATTATTGCTGCAGAAATATTTCTACATCTCAAACTGGATAAAATAATTTCCGTATCCTCTTTGCTGCAAATAACTATCAGTGAGCCGGAACTAATAAGTCCCATAGGATCAATATTAAAATAAGAACAGATTTCAATGGTTTCTTTTCTAATGGGAATGGAACTCATATCGATAGAAAAACCTTTGCCTGTTGCAGAACTCAATTCGCTAAGTGCTGTTGCAATTCCGCCTTCAGTGACATCGTGTAAAGCTGAAACTCTACCCGAATTCAATGCTGTCTCAGCTTCATTGACTATGCTTATTTCATGAATGAAATCTTTGCTCAATTCAAGAGTCTTTTTATTAATACCTCCATCAAGTAATCTTTTATAACAGTCATTAGCAATGATGGCAGTTCCTTCAAGACCTATACTCTTGGTTAAAATTATTGAGTCACCACGGTGGACGCTTTTTTTGTTTATCAGATTTTTCTTATTAACAGTTCCCAGAACAGTGCAGGACAAAATAGGTCTGTTAACTGCTTCACTTATTTCGGTGTGTCCTCCGCATATACTTATATCAGATGTTCTGCATAAATCTGAAATTTCTTTCAATATATTCTGAATCTGATCCGGGTACGTACCAATAGGCATTATAAGTACAATTGTCATCCATCTAGGTGTGGCTCCCGATGTTGCCATATCATTCAGATTTATGTTTACTGCATAAGTCCCAATGTGATTTGTCGTAAAAGTAATTGGATCAGATTTTACAACGATTACTTGTTCTTTACATATATCCAGAGCTGCAGTATCTTCTCCAACCCCGGGACCTATTAATACACTTGGTGCTTCACTGGTAAAATTTGATATCAGTTCCTTCAGTAAATTGTTGGGGTATTTACCGGCTTTCAGAGGCAGATATTTTTTAAATATTTCAGGCAATTCTCTCAGTGAGGATATGGTATAATCACTATTTATTTCAGATTCTTCTTTTCTATTTGTTTTTTTATAGATTGTAACAGTACCTGCATTTTGACCAGCTGCTATATCATGGATGTAGTCACCAATCATACAGATCTGGCTGCATTCAATGTTCAATAGATCAGCTATATGGATGATTGACGATGGATCGGGTTTTACGGGAAAGTGATCATCCCTGGAGATTATTTTGTAAAAATCTTTTTCATTTGCATTTTCGAAATTCTTTAATGCTCTTAATACAGAGTTTTTGCTGTTTCTCGTAATAATTATGACGGGTATGTTTTTTCGTTTTAAAAAATTGATTATTTCCTGTGCAAAGTCTTCCTCTATCGATTTTTCTGCAGCTTTAAATTCAAAATAGTCGAGTTTTTCTCTGGCACTTATTTTGTCTTTATCATTTAAACTGCCTATGTAATCGAGTATGTACTGATCTGCCGGACAATGTATATTTTTTTTTATTTCATTGAAGTTTATTGAACCCTGTTTTGTCAAAGTACCATCAAAATCAAAAATTACTGCTTTTAAACGCATTTTATTCCTCGAATCTTAAAAGAAGTTACTGAAAATAGTCAAAAACAAGTATAATATATGTATAGATTATGTTCTGTTTTTAATTTTATAGTTGATTAACTATACAAACTTAGTAGAGAATTGATAAAAATTTATTTGTTTAATTTTCTTTTTTTTGGGGAATATTTGTTAGCTGGGATATATTTAATCCTGAGAGGTATATCATGTTAAAGCACACGATTACAGCGTTATTGTTTTTTTTGTTAATATTCACTATTACAGCAAGAGATTTATATATAGATTATCTTGACGGTTACTTAGAAGTCAAGTCAGGTAACTCCTGGGATACCATAGATATTGGTGATGTCATTTCAGATCAAGATGTGATTCGACTTTCTGATGAAGGATATGTTGAATTATTATTTGAAGATGTAAAAATTACATTGGACAAGGATGGAACCTACGAAGCCCTATTTCTTATAAACCAGGTTGTCAAAGCTGACAAATGGGGAATTAAAGGCGCTGCTTTCACAAAATTGTTCAAAGATGATCAACTTGATTCCTCTCAGTCCGCTGTTATGGGTGTTCGTGGAGATCCTCAGGATGAAGAGCAGATCACCTGGGTTGATGATGATGTCGAATTCCTGGAAGAGGGAAAAGCTCTTTACCTTGATGGAGAATATGAAAGTGCTTTTTCAATTCTCGATGAGGGTGCGGAATGGTATGGATCAAATTATGACGAGATATTATTTTACAAGGCACTCTGTGAATATGAAACCGGTCAGTTTCGGAGTATGAGAGCATCTCTGATAGAAATGGATCCCGAATCAGATGTCGAGTATTTTGGAGATTATGTTTTATTGAAAGGTAACCTGTTAATTGAAAGTCAGGATTATATAAAAGCGGAGGAATTATTTAACAGATATTTATCTGAATCTGAAGAGAAAAACGATGAACAGATGGTTTACCTCCTATCTGCATTTTGTTCTCTGGAATTAGATAATATAGATTCTGCCAAAGACAAACTTAAGAAAGTGATAAATATCGATCCATTTGGAGAAGTAGGAGTCAAAGCAACAGAGATATTGGGAGATCTTTAACCTGTTATTGAAAAAGGGGCATGAAAAAACATAAATATTTTATATTAATTTCTCTTTTGATCATACTTTCTTTGTCTGAGGTGTTTTCACAAAGTGTTTCAGATATCAATTTTAATGATAAATATAAGTTTCCCTTCAGTATTGGAGTGGCGTATCAGACGTATTTCCCAATAGCCAAAGATAATTTTACATCAGGCGGTACATATCAATTTAACGATTTTTCAGTTACTGCACGAATGCCGATACCAAAACTCCCTGTATTACAACCTATGGCTCAGTTGGGTTTGATTCTTGTCAGTGCTTCTGAAACAATCGATGAAAAACGTAACCACACACAGTTTTATGGGAATATCGGAGCATTTTATACTCATAAATTTTCAAAACAACTGGAGGTCGGAGCTGATTTGGGTGTAGGTCTTTCCTATGCTTATTTTCCTCATCTGGATCCTTCTGGTGATCCGAGAAGCGCTTTTCTTTTCAATGCGCAGGCCGGTGTTTCTCTTGGATTGAATCTCAGTTACAACTTTGTTATGAACTTAAATCCGCAGTTAAAGTTTTCCAGATCATTTGCAGATTATTCTTATTCAGGAGATTTAAATACTCTGCTCAATGGTTTTTCCTTATCAATTGGAATCGTTGCTTCATATCGATTCGGAGAAGACCCCGATTCGCCAAAGGCTGAAATTAAAAGTATAAAATTTGATAATGTTGAAATTAACCCTCTCTTTGCATCGATGCAGAGTTTTTATGTAAATAATCCAATTGGAAAAGTTTCCATTAGTAATAGTGAGAAATATGCACTTAATGATGTTTCCGTTACTTTTATGCAGTCCGGTTATATGGATAATCCCACAGTGTCCGCTGAAATCCCCGAGCTTCTACCCGGTGAAACTAAAGAAGTTAGTCTTTATGCCACTTTCAATGATCAGGTCTTCCTGACAGAAGGTGTAAAACCACTGACAGGAGAGGTCGCAGTTAAATATGATTCCAGGGGTAGGGAAGCCAACCAGAACATTTCAGTATCTTATGACCTCCACGATAAGGAAGCTATGGTCTGGGATGATGATAAGAAAGTTGGTGCCTTTATTACTCCTAAAGATTCAGCACTTCGTAATTATACCAGTTACTTAAGACAGACAACTCGCGACATTGTAAATCCCGGTTTAAGTGAAACTCTACAGATTGCCATGCAGGTTTTTTATGGTTTGACGGAGCTCGGTTGTTTGTATCAGCGGGATCCCACATCTCCTTTTGACGCTGCACAGGAAAATGCACAGATTGTTGATGCAATCAGTCTACCTAGAAATACACTGAAAAGAGCAACAGGAGATTGTGACGACCTCACAGTATTATTCTGCAGTCTCTTGGAAACTGCAGGAATAGAAACGGCATTTATTACAGTGCCCGGTCATATCTATGCGGCATTTAATACAAAAGTAGCATCAAAAGATTTCAAGCAGATCCATCCGTCTAAAGAAATGTCTCTGAACATCGATGGCGATCTATGGATCCCTGTTGAAATAACTATGATCGGTCAGGACAGTTTTTCCAAAGCATGGAGATTGGGAATTGAAGAATTCGCCATGTATGAAAATGAACCGGAAAGACGGGCTTTGATCAATACTCGTGTGGCTCAGGAAGTATATAGGCCAGTCGGTTTAACAGAAACTGACCTGGGACTTCAATATGGGGATAAAACTCAAATTGTAAATGATTTCTATAATGAAGTTGAAAATCTTGTTTCACTGATAATCGAAGATTACAGTAATGAAGCCAATGAGAAAGGTAATAAAGGTAGTTACAACAAACTGGGATTGATTTGCGCGAAACTGGGTAATTACAATAAAGCGGAATCAGCTTTTAATACAGCACTGTCTCTGGATAGGAATTACCTGCCGCCAAAAATAAATCTTGGTAATGTTTTTTATATGAAAGAAGAGTATCAAAATGCTCTTAAAATCCTGCATAGCGCCGAGAGTGATTATGTAAAACGGGGAAGAACTGCCTCTTCATCTTATGCAAAAGTACTTCTGAATATCTCCCGTTCCTATTATGAACTGGAAAATTACGATAGAGCTGCCATGTATTCAGAAAAAATGGCTGAAGTCGATCCCGAAATGGGATCACGTTACTCTTATCTGTCCAGTTCAGAGGGAACAAGAAGCGCTGATGTCAGTGCCTCCCTGGATATTTTCTTTATAGAGGAGGAATAGTATGTTCCGAAAATCAATAATACTAATTATATCAGCAGGTTTGTTCTTTTTATTTTCCTGCGCAGAGCCTATCGATAGGGAATTGATTCAGATCGCCGAAGACATATTTCCTCCCGGAATATCTGATATAATGGCTACTTCCGGTGAGCATTACTATTCAGAAGTTACAATAGTCGGGATTGCTGAAGATAATTCACTTAGCTCAGATGATGGAGAAGGAACCCTGGCAGCAATCAGTTATACAACTCCCAGCTCTTTTATAATCAGAGGAAAAATAATAATTGACAATGACGGCAATGTTTCCAAAGATACTAACTTTGGTCCTGGTGATATTATTTATAATCCAGATACGGGCGAGTTCTCTTTTTCTTTTGATACGGATATCCCCGGTCAGGAAATTAGTGGAACATTGACTGTTTTTGTAGAGCTTGAAGACGCAAATGGCAATTCTATAGTAATCGAAGTTGTGTTGATTGAAAGCACAGGTCCTTATTTTATAGTTGATATGTATGACGAAAATGACCTGCCTGTTACCGGATTCGCACCTTTGGAGACAATATATTTTGAAGGGACCGCCTCAAACTCATACGATCCTGATCAAATAGATCTTGCAGATGAAATTCAGACACTGGAATGGTCAATAATCAATAAAGGGATAGTATATACACTGGATCTCTCTGCAGTTACTCCTGTGGGCTCAGTTTACACAATGAACATCCCCGACAATACAGCCATTCACAATCCGGACTTTACCTTTAATTCTGAAACCAGGGAATTTGAATCTGATTTTTATATTCCTTATAGCTGGAACGGTTCGATACTTCAATTCCAATTCAAAGTAACTGATAAGAATGGACATGAGACTACTTACGAGCGTTTTCTAACACCTAAATCGACTTCACCCGAACTGGAAAAAGACAGTTTATTCGGAGGATTTGAAAATAATGCGACTATATATTTTGATGGTCTTTACTACTACTATTCCCCAAAAGGTAATATGGATATTGTTATTAAGGGTAAAGTTAAAAATAATGGACCAGTAGACACTTTTTTCTACAACGTCAGAGCCTTTGGTAATGATAGTACATCCGGTAATATCAGTCTTGTCGTTAATGACAATGAGTCATTTTCAATACCCGTTGCAGATTCTTATATAAGTTTGTCAGGACTAGATGACAGTGACAATGTTGAAATCTTTCTTTCCGGTAAAAACGGAGATCTCGAGGGGCAGGAGTATTACAGTATTTTTGCAGATGGTCATGACCCGATAACAACGGATTATGATTTAACAAATAATGAGGTGGCAAATTCCGGTAGAAATGATGGATATGCTGCAACTGGTGATGTAATTGAAATAGAATTCGATGTCAGTGACATACCGGGATTATATTCTTCCGGTCTGGATATTGACAGTTTATCTGTTGATCTGGGATCTTCTGCGATGACCATAGTTCCCGCAGATGATATTACAGATAATGGCAATGGTACATATTCAGTTCTTCTCACAGAAACCCTCTCATCTAATGATGCAGGAACAAATGCACCTATCCTTGATTATACAGTTACAGTTAGTGACAACGTCGGTAATCAGTACAGTAATAGGTTTGATACTGCGGTGCAGTATTATATCGGGGACCCTGTAGTAGATACAGATTTCTCTTATGATATTTCACCAGCAGCTATGACCTATGTAACTGAGGGTGATACAGTTGAGATCGATTTGGACTTTATGCGGGATGTGGAAAACGTCTCAGTATGGATTGCAGGAGAAGCAGCTGTGCCTTCAGCTGGTGATGTTTATTCCGTTTACCTTGATAGCGGGAATCATAACGCTGATAAGCATTATGGTGTAAGAATTCCTTATATTATCAGTTTTGATGATATGGCTGGAAATCAATATAATGTGAGTGAATCGGAAGTTCTGTCGCAAGTTTATTATGACTGGAATGCACCGGGAGCTGCAGAATTGGAATTCTCCGGATTAACGCTTGGGACAGATGATGTTACATATATTAATTCAGAAGATACGGTATTTACTATTGTTGCTGATCTCCCTGAAGATAACGGCGGCTCCGGTGATGATGGAGAAGAGATACGAAACGGGGATATCATCCGTCTATATTATGGATCTACATTAATTGAGACCTCTCCCGGTTTAGCTGACAATGATACAAGCTATACATTTACGATTAACTCGACTGATCATCCGGCAGTTTTTACAGGCACCGGGAATAAGAATTTCTATACAATAATCACTGATGTCGCCGGTAATCCGGGACCTCAAAGCGATACTATTACAGCTGTCCGCGAAATCACACCTCCGACCATCAATTCAATAAGCCATGATGAATATGACGATAGCGGAAACATAATTGACCATGATCAGACTGTTAAAGTGTTAGCCGATGTCAGCGGTTCTGAAACTTGTCAGATTACAATTACGCAATCTGGAGGACCTGTAGTTCTAAGTACAAGAAATATGAATACTTATTCTAATGCAGGGAATTCTTTTGACTATGATTACAACTGGAGTCTCAGTGGTT
>Ga0209692_10000936_pt1 | contig 47809 bp, 46 predicted proteins | sample tdDd472_FD_187129 | JGI IMG/M metagenome (GOLD analysis project Ga0209692, IMG submission 187129) | Marine sediment microbial communities from the Atlantic coast under amendment with organic carbon and nitrate - tdDd47.2 (SPAdes)... | ecosystem: Environmental > Aquatic > Marine > Coastal >... | reverse complement strand
GAAGCTGTTCTGCGCGGGTGTCGGTGTTGAAACTCCTGATATCACCAATGCGTCACGCCGCATTAAAGCTTCAGAAGTGGAGCTGTGCGCGAGCAACGGTATCGCGGAAATTATTGAAGTGAAGGTAGGTTACGACGGTATCGTACTGGCAAACTCTGCCGATGCGGATCAGGCCAGTCTGACGCTGAAAGACGTGTTCCTTGCTCTGGCTCGCGAAGTGCCCAATCCCGATGGTTCGGAAACTCTGGTAGAGAACCCGTACAAAACCTGGAACGAAGTTAATCCTGAACTGCCGAACACCGCGATCGAAGTGCTGGGTCCTCCGCCGACCTCCGGTACTCGTGACGCGTTTGTTGAACTGGCAATGGAAGGTGGCTGTAAACAGTTTGCCTGGATCAAAGCCATCAAGAAGCAGGACAAGAAAAAGTACAAATCAATCTGCCGCAGCGTGCGTGAAGACGGCGCTTTCATCGAAGCTGGTGAAAACGACAACCTGATCGTGCAGAAGCTGCAGGTGAATCCGAACGCACTTGGTATTTTCGGTTTCAGCTTTCTCGACCAGAACTCTGACGTAGTGCAGGGCTCACTGATCAACGGTATTGAGCCTACGTTTGATGACATTGCAGCCGGTGACTATCCGGTGTCACGTCCGCTGTATTTCTATGTGAAAAAAGCTCACGTTGGCAAGATTCCGGGCATTAAGGAGTACCTGGATGAGTTCATCAGCGAGCGCGCAATGGGCGAAGACGGCTACCTGTCTGACAAAGGCTTGATCCCGCTTCCTGAAGATGAGTATGCGGAAGTGGTTGATGCCGTTACTAATCTGAAAAACCTTTCTTTATAAGGGCGTTTCAGGCTGAAGAATTCACCCGAATCGGGTAAATTAACAAGCGATGGCGGCGGCCCTCCGGAGAGCTGGTGGGTCGCCGCCTTTACGACTGACACAAGAAAAATAAAACCCACTTACGCTTTACTGAAACGCTTTAGATTATTTTTGTCATTTCGGGGACTTTTGATCCCGGACTGGTTGCCTGACTGACGACAGCATATGCGCCTTACTACTATTATTCTCGTATTAGCAGGAATTGCTGTCGCGGCGTTTTTTCTTGGCCGTCAACGCTCGGTAGCGGTTGTCGGTGGCACCCGGCAGGTACGCAAGCTGCATTCTCTTCCCGGCTACTACGGTTATTACGCTGCAATCTGGAGTGTGCTGCCGGCATTTATCGTGTTGGCGATCTGGATTACCTTTGCCGACCAGTTCATCGTTAGCAATGTCGTGAACGATCTGCCGCTGCCGTATCAGACGATGCCGCAGTCGGAGCTGAATCTTGTCGTTAACGACATCCGCAATCTGGCCGCCGGCAATATTGCCAGTGCCGAGCCGGCCCCTGAAATCGAGGCGGCTGTCGAGCGTTATCTTGAGCTGCGTGTCGTGTCCAACTGGATCGTATCTCTGCTTTGCCTCGCTGTATCGCTCGCCGGCTTTGTCATTGCTTTCTTCCGTATTTCGCCTAAACAGCGGGCCCGTAACAAAGTAGAGAAGCTGGTTAGGGTTGGCCTGATCATTGCCTCCAGTATTGCCGTTCTGACGACTGTGGGTATCGTGGCTTCGGTGCTGTTCGAGGCGATTCGTTTCTTCCAGCAGGTGCCGGTTACCGAGTTCCTGTTCGGGCTGACCTGGAGCCCGCAGACAGCCATCCGTGCCGATCAGGTAGGTTCCTCGGGAGCCTTTGGTGCCGTGCCACTGTTTGTCGGTACGATCCTGATTTCGTTTATCGCGATGTGTGTGGCAGCGCCCATTGGTTTGCTGATTGCGATCTATCTCGCCGAGTACGCAACCAAACGTATACGTAAAACGGCAAAGCCGATCCTTGAAGTGCTGGCGGGTATTCCAACAGTGGTTTACGGGTACTTTGCCGCGATCACTGTCGCACCGCTCATTCGCGAACTGGGAAACCGGATTGGTCTTGAGGTGGCGTCGGAGAGTGCGCTTACGGCGGGGCTCGTGATGGGCGTGATGATCATTCCGTTTGTCTCGTCGTTATCGGATGATGTCATCAACTCTGTGCCGCAATCGTTACGGGATGGCTCTTATGGTCTAGGGGCGACTAAATCGGAAACGATCAAGCGCGTCATCTTGCCGGCTGCATTGCCGGGCATTGTCAGCGCCTTGTTGCTGGCCGTTTCGAGGGCGATTGGCGAAACCATGATCGTGGTTATGGCCGCGGGTCTATCCGCGAACCTGACAGTGAACCCGCTGGAGGCTGTGACGACCGTTACCGTACAAATCGTAACTCTGTTGGTCGGTGATCAGGAGTTCGATAGCGCCAAGACGCTGGCGGCATTCGGCCTTGGTCTGACGTTACTGCTGGTCACGCTGGTTCTGAATGTGGTCGCTTTGCAGGTGGTGCGCAAGTACCGCGAGGAGTACGACTGATGAGTGCTCAGGATCGTTCAGTTGTGGGCAGTTCTGTCGTAAATCGTACGCCTGCAGAAACACGCAAGATCGTCGAGGCCGGCCTCAGGAAACGTAACAATGCAGAGCGTCGCTTTCATAGTTACGGCATGCTCGGCGTCATAGTCGGTATCGCATTTTTGTTCTACTTCTTTGCGACCATCATTAACGATGGCACCTCTGCGTTTGTGCAGACCCATGTCAAACTGCCGGTAAGCTTCGATGCCGATGTAATTGATCCGAAGGGGACGAACGACCCGCAGGTTTGGGCGAAGGCGAACTATGCGAAGCTGATCAAGAATTCCCTTAGCGAGTTGTTTCCGGACGTTAAGAAGCGTAAAGAGAAGAAAACCCTGCGGCAGATGGTCAGCGCCGGAGCGCCATTTGCGTTGGCCGATATGGTGGCCGCGGATCCGTCACTGATTGGTGAAACAGTTGAGATCTGGCTGCCGACAGATGACGAAGTCGACATGTTCAATAAGGGTAAGATCGACCGCAGCGTGCCCGAGAAACGACGTCGTGTAAAAGATAACCAGATTGTCTGGATTGATCAGTTGAACGAGCAGGGCAGGCTGCAGAAGCAGTTCAACACCACCTTCTTCACGGCCGGTGATTCACGCGATCCTGAAATGGCCGGCATTCTCGGTGCGATGAAGGGCTCGTTCTTTATGCTGCTGGTCACTATCGTGATCGCCTTCCCCTTGGGAGTTGCTGCGGCCATTTATCTGGAAGAGTTTGCTCCCAGAAACCGCTGGATCGACCTGCTGGAGGTGAATATCAACAACCTCGCAGCCGTGCCGTCGATTATTTACGGGCTGCTGGGTCTGTCGGTGTTCATCAACTTTATGAATTTGCCGAGATCGGCGCCGCTGGTCGGTGGCCTGGTGCTGGCGCTCATGACGCTGCCGATTATCATTATCGCCGGTCGCAGTGCGATTCGGGCGGTGCCGCCTTCGATTCGCGAAGCAGCTTTGGGGCTGGGTGCATCGGACGTACAGACGGTTTTCCATCACGTACTGCCGCTGGCAATGCCCGGTCTGATGACCGGCGCCATCATTGGTATGGCCCGTGCCCTGGGCGAAACGGCTCCGCTTTTGATGATCGGTATGGTTGCGTTTATCGTGGAGATTCCGGGCACACCGTTTGATCCGGCGACGGCGTTACCTGTACAGATTTACCTTTGGGCGGATAGCCCTGAGCGCGCGTTTGTAGAGCGTACGGCAGCGGCTATTATCGTGCTGCTGTTTTTCCTGCTGGTTATGAACGGCCTGGCCGTTTGGTTGCGCCAGCGCTATGAGCGCCGTTGGTAAGTCGTGCAGCAGTAAGCTCACGACGTCATGAATAACGGTTATGAAAGATTCACTCGACAGCAAGATCAGTGAGCAGGCTGCGGAAGTAGCAGCCGATGAGTTAGCTAACATGCAAACTAAGCAGAAAACTATGGACGAGAACGAGAAAGTTCAAAACCAGGAAACAGGCAAGCAGGGTGGCAAGCAAGCTGCTGCCGTGAATGCCCGCAGCGAACAGCGGGCCGACACGGTCGGAAGCCCTGTGGTCGATGGCGACATTGCTGTATCGGTTAACGATTGCAATGTGCACTACGGTGATAACCACGCGCTGCGTCATATCACGATGAACTTCCGCCGCAATGAGATTGTGGCGCTTATTGGTCCTTCAGGTTGCGGTAAATCAACTTTCCTGCGCTGCATGAATCGTATGAATGACACGATTGAGGCAGCCCGCGTGACCGGTGAAATTCTGCTGGAAGGGCAGGATATTCATTCCAAAGAGATGGATCCGGTGTTGCTGCGCGCCCGGGTGGGTATGGTCTTTCAGAAGCCTAACCCTTTCCCTAAATCAATCTATGAGAATGTGGCTTACGGTCCTCGTATTCATGGTCTGGCCCGCAACAAGGGCGAGCTGGATGACATTGTCTATTCCAGTCTTGAGCGCGCCGGCCTGATCAATGAGGTTAAAGACCGCATGGATGATCCGGGCACCAGTCTGTCCGGTGGTCAGCAGCAGCGCTTGTGTATTGCCCGTACCATTGCCGTGAACCCTGAAGTCATTCTGATGGATGAGCCGTGTTCAGCGCTCGATCCAATTGCTACTGCGAAAATTGAAGACCTGATGTATCAGCTGCAGGAAAACTTTACGATTGCGATTGTGACTCATTCAATGCAGCAAGCAGCCCGCGTATCGCAACGCACAGCCTATTTCCATCTGGGTGATTTGATTGAAGTCGATGACACCGACAAAATCTTCACAAACCCGGGTCACCGGTTGACGGAAGACTATGTGACCGGACGTTTCGGTTAAGATCCGTGTCATCCGTAGGGTCATATTCGGCCATTGAAAGGCGCCTGTTCAGGCGCCTTTTTTGTGTCCGCTGGAATACCTTGCCTTCACACTCCGGAATTACTCCTGATATTCAAGCCTGAGGCTTCATTCGGCTGAAATGCTTCAGGCCCCTTGTTTCATCGTCCTTGCTTCATCGTCCATGTTTCAGCGATTTAATACCTACATTGCATAAACATTGCTGAAATGTGTCACTTGTCTTGTGAGCTTGCAGAAGCGGTGTTTCCCCGGTTTTCCCGGGCCTGTGACTTTTGTCAATGGGTGCAGGTATTTACACGCCGTGTAGTGCGGAATTGCCGCTGAAACCCGCGTCAAGGAGTCCGTGCTGATGTGCCCGATCAGTTATTTCGGATTTGTAATATTAGTGTAATAAAGCTGTGACACCATCCTTTCCGTCGTCGTAAAGCCGACATGGAAGCTGGCGTTTCTGTACCTGACATGCGAACCGAAAATCGTCTTCAGAAGCCGTGCTTTAACACAGATGTTAATAAATCCGGAGATGATTTCATGGATCTTTTATTTAAAAAGCAGGCGTTTATCGGCCTCTTTGCAGCGCTGCTGATTTCACCGTCAGCCTTTGCCGCAGACGATAAGGCCTTGCTTGATACGTTGCTCGAAAACGGCGTAATTACGCAGGAGCAATATGACAGCCTGGCAGCTTCTGTCGCCGGGGAAGGCGAAGCGGAAGCGGGCGAAGAAGCCGCCGCAGTAGCTGCCGCAACCGGTCTGACCGAAGCGGAAGTTGATGCCAAAATTGACGAAGCGATTAAGAAGGACAGCCCGGTTAAAGCCAGCTACGGCAGCAAGGGTTTCCGACTCGAGTCGCGCGATGGCAACTTCCAGACTAACCTGCAGTGGCGCGCACAGTTCCGCTACAGCAATCCTCAGGATGGTGACCCGCGTCAGATCAAGGACTACAACGACGAAGATGTCTCAAGCTTCGAACCGCGTCGTTTGCGTATGAAAATCGGCGGTCACGGTTTTAAACCCTGGCTCAAGTATTACTTTGAGGTTGATTTGCAGCCCGCACGTGACCCGGAAGCCGATGCGCAGTCATCTGCAGCCCGCGTAATCACCTGGCGTGCTGACATCGCCAAGTACAAAGGCGCAAGCCTCCGCGTCGGTCAGTGGAAGATCGAACAGAACCGCGAGCGTGTCGATTCATCAGGCCGTCAGCAGTTTGTTGAGCGTTCCATTGTTAACCGCGTGTTTACGATTGACCGTCAGGTTGGTCTGCAGCTGAAAGGCCGCCTGTTCCAGGAGAGCTGGGCGGATATGCGCTACTGGGCCGGTGTCTACAACGGTGAAGGTCGTAGCGTAAGGAACGAGGGTAACGACCACATGTACTCGGGTCGTCTGCAGTGGAACTTCCTGCGCCGCGATCTGAAATGGCGTCAGAGTGACGTGAAATTCCATGAGAAACCGACCGGCTCTCTGGCATTCGCGGCAACCACCAATACCGGCCGTTGTACCCGTTGGTCCAGCTCAGGTTGTGGCAACCTCGACGGCTTCCTGAAACCGGTTGTTGCAGATTCTGATCAGTATAAAACTCAGCAGTGGGTGCAGGAATTTGCATTCAAGTACCGCGGTTGGTCTATCCAGCAGGAATACCACCACAAGAAGATCGACGACAAAGGTAAAACCGTTCTTGACGACGATGACAATGTTATTGTTAGTGCTCCGGCAGATAAGTACAAGTTAGACGGTTTCTACCTGCAGAGCGGCTACTTCTTCCACAACGTCTGGAAAGCCTTCCCGGAGAAGATGGAGCTGGCAGCACGTTACGCTTACGTGAAAGAGCCGAACGCAGGTCTGCGTGATGGCGAAACCGCCGAAACAGACCAGGCAAAATTGGCAAACTCGGACATCGACAACAAACGTCGCGAATACACTGCAGCGGTTAACTACTTCTTCAACGGTCACCGCAATAAGCTGACACTCGATTATTCTCACCTGACTCTGGACAACGGTCTTACTGAGGAAGATGAGAAAGAAAACCGCGTCAGAGTGCAGTGGGACGTATCTTTCTAAAGACGAGTCTTTGCTAGATATGTCGTTATGAAGCTGTATACATAACGCTGAAAAAGCCCGCATTTTGCGGGCTTTTTCTTGTTCGAAACCCTGACCAGCCGAGGTTTCGCAGGGTTTTTCGCCACCTGCGGATAACACTTACTGGCTTTGTGCGCTCAGCCTGCTACAGTTTTTCGCCTTGCAAGCTGCCGGGCAGTGTCGGCGGTCAGAGCCGGACTGCGCATCAAGGATGTTAAATGATGCAGAGGCAAGGCATCCCGGAGCACGGTCCCGGGCAGAAGTTCAGGGAAGACCTCCAGATAAATGTTTTTCAGGGAAAGATCAGTAGGAATGATTCGCAGGCACACCTTTGTTGCGCTCGCTTTGTTGGCGGGTTCGCTCCCTGTTTCATTGCATGTTTCAGAGGCGCAGGCCGGAGAAACTCTTTATGAAAAGGGTGACGCCAGCCTCGATTTTTCAGCCGACTTCCGGTTTCGTATAGAGCAGGATTGGAACTCCCTGCGCGGTGACGGCACTGAGCGTGAAGATCGTTTGCGCCTGCGCATCCGTGCCCGCGGCAAGCTCGATGCCAACTTCAACAAAAATTTCGGCGCCGTGGTTCGTTTGCGCACCGGTTACAAAGGCTCGCAGCAGTCTCCGAACATCACTATCTACGATTTTGACGGCGAAAGTATCGGCGACAGTAGCCTGTTCTTCGATCTGTGGTATCTCAAGTTTCAGTCCGGTGGTTTTGATTTCTGGATTGGCCGCAACCAGCTGAACCTGTGGCGACAGGACGAATACATCTACGACGACGATATTTCAGCTCTGGGTTTGGGTGTGAACTATACCCATCGCCTCGGGCCGGGTGAGATGACCTGGCAGGGTGGCTACGGCACCTTGCCGGTCGGCATGACCGAGTTTGTCGGCAAGTATGCCAACGCGCAGGTTGTTTACAGACAGGAGTCGAAGCAGCAGGGATTCACTGTGGCTCTCGGGTTCATTGACACGATGGCGGACCCCGATGATCCGGCCGGTGATTTACTGCTTACAGACAACAACACCCGCGATTACAAAACGCTTTCACTGCAGGCTCAGTATCGTCTGTACACGCTGTCGAAATTGTTGCGGCTGGGTGTGACCGCAGGGCACAATTTTGAGGACTATTCTGACGAGCCGGTCGACAGCTTCAGTGAGTTCCACAAAGACGACGTCGACTTTTATACCGTGTTTGTTAAGTGGGGCAGTACCAAACATCTGGGTGACTGGATGCTGGGCTACTACTGGGCGCATATCGAAGCGCTTGCGCTGAATAGTTCCTACACCGAAGACGACTGGGTTCGCTGGGGTACGCTGAACGGCCAAACCCGTGCTACCAACATGCGTGGCAGCGAGTTCAGGTTTGCAGTTGGTTTATCGAAGAAGGCCGATATGGTTGCGCGCTTGTATCTGGTGGATGCGCCGGAGCTGCTTCGTGTCGGCGACACGACGAAAGAAACCGGCAATCGTGCGCGTATCGACTTCAACTTCCGTTTTTAACAGGCGTGCCCATCTGTCGATGCGATCATCCATGTTCCGGAAATCAACGCCGGGAAAACAAGCAAAATAAGAAGATCAATAAAAAAGCGGGCCGGATGCAATCCGGCCCGCTTTTTTCATGCCCCAATAAAAGTCGAATTGGGAGAAGCTGGGTCAGGCGCTGGCTGGTGCGTCTGACTCAGGTGTTTCCTCAGAGTCGCTGCCTGACGTTCTCTTCACGTAGTCAACAGCTGCCTGCAACGCTTCGATACGGGTCGGATACGAGGTATCATCCGGCAGGCAGTGATCTGCTTCCAGACCGCTCAGAACGGCGCGGACTTCGTCATTCATGCCACTCATGAACACACGGCGCCCAGCCTGACGCGCATCACAGCCTACTGTTTCTACAGCGCGTGCCGCGGATACATCCATAAACGGCACGCGGCTGAAGTCCAGTACGATCGCCTCTTTTCTGCGTTTGGCTTTCTGCACCCGCTGGCGGACATGATGACCAACGTCAGCCGCTGCACCAAAGCTGAGCGGGCCACCAAAGTCGAATACAAAGACTTTACCTTTGACTTCTTCGATCAAGGTCATTTCCTCGTCACTTGTTTCCTTGGAGGTAGACGGGAGTGAGCCACCATAGGCAGCGAGCTGCGCATCGGCCATCTGCTTAACGAAGGCCAGCGCTGCCAGTACTACACCCGCTACAACTGCCGCGATCAGGTCGACGAATACAGTCAGGCCTAAAACGATAGCCATCAGCACCAGATCCCAGCGCGGGCCACGGTGTGCGCGTTTAATGTAAGCAAGGTCGAGAATATCCCAGCCGACTTTAACCAGAATGCCGGCAAGTACTGCGTGAGGAATTTTCTCGGCGAGGGGTGCAAGGCTTACAACCACTGCCAGCAGCAAGACGCTGTGTATCATGCCCGACAGGTTGGTGAGCCCGCCCGTACGGATGTTCACAACAGTACGCATGGTCGCACCTGCACCCGGAATGCCGCCGAAGAAGCCGGCAACGGTATTACCGATACCCTGACCGATTAGCTCTTTGTTTGAGTTGTGACGGGTGCGGGTCATGTTGTCGGCAACCAATGAGGTGAGCAGACTATCGATGGCGCCGAGCAAGGCGAGGATTACCGCTGCCTCTGCAACCACCCAGATTGTGCCCATCGTGAAGTCGGGAACTATGAAGCTGGGCAGTCCGGTGGGGATATCGCCGAGGATGGGTATGCCGGTCATTGTCAGACTAATCAGTGTGCCGACGACAAGTGCAGCCAGCGGACCCGGAACCCATTTGCCCCAGTTCTTAGGCCAGGCGAAGACCATGACCAGAGTGATCACGCCAACGGTTAGAGCGCCCCAGTTGGGGTCTGATAGTGCGTCGGGGATTTCCAACAGGGCGGGAATAGTGCCGCCTTCTTCGGGTTCATGACCGAACAAACGGGAGGTTTGCAGAGCGATGATGATGCAGCCGATGCCACTCATGAAACCGGACACTACAGGGTAGGGCACCAGTCTGATGTACTCGCCGAGTTTGAAAATGCCCATGGCAATCTGGATCAGACCTGCCAGAACGACAGCCGCGAATACCAGCCGGATGTCGCCCGAAAGCGACGCGAATACGCCGGCGAACACGACGATCATCGGTCCGGTCGGGCCGGATACGTTGGCACCGGTGCCGCCGAACAGAGAGGCGAAAAAGCCGACAATAATCGCGCCGTAAAGTCCCGCAATAGGACCTGCGCCGGAAGCTTCACCAAATGCCAGTGCCAGTGGCAGAGCCACTACGCCGGCTGTGACGCCACCGTATATGTCGCCGCGTACATTGGATAAGTCTAAGAGTTTCACATTAATAACCTTGTTTAGTTGGTTGCTTAAATCTGGAGAACTGGGTTAACCGGCTTTCTGTTGGCCGGTGTCTAGCAGGTGGGAGTAGACATCCTGTGCCGGCGCAAAGGCATCTTTGCTCTCGTCATAACAGGTAATTGCACCGGTGCCGATGTTGTAGACCCAGCCGTGCAGTGTGACTTCGTCCGCGCCAATGCGGGAGGCTACTGCCGGGTGTGTTTTTAAATGCTGAAGTTGCAGCACTACGTTTTGTTCGGTGACCGCATCCAACTCATCTTTGCCTGCCAGATCATGCCTTGCTCTGACGGTCTCGACGGCGGCGCGGGAGTGATCGAGCCAGTTTTTGACCTGCGGCAGATCCTGCAGAGCGCTGGTGTTAAGTGCGCCCTTCATTGCACCGCAGTCTGTATGGCCACATACGACAATGTGTTTACAGCCCAAAGCTGCCACGCCGAACTCAATTGATGCGGCCATGCCGCCTGATTCGTTAGTGTGTGGCGGAACAATGTTGCCGGCATTGCGGCAAACGAACAGATCGCCCGGATCGGTTTGGGTGATCAGGTTCGGATCAATGCGCGAGTCTGCACAGGTGATAAACAGAACTTCCGGGCTTTGTCCGCCCGCAAGCTCTGCAAACAGCTCCCTGCGTTCTTCCAAAGGCTTTTGCTGAAACCGGGCAATGCCCGCTATGACTTTTTCCATGTTCGAGGTCCATTTCAGGTGCCGGTGCTGACTCTGCGTTGCTCCTGCGAGTCACCGGTTATTGTCCCGAGCATCGAAGCTACTGGATTTATTGTGATAGTTAATAGATTAAAAAAAAGGAAACGTGATAGTATTTATCTATATAGGTGTATAAAGGGGCTTTCCCGTCAGAGGGATGTATCGCCCTTGCATATAAAAGGATCAGGAGTCTTAACCGTGGCAAGAAGTACCGAAGGCACTCTGCGCCAAATGAGCTATTTCGTTTCCGTAGCGGACTCCGGCAGTTTTCGGCGGGCGGCCGATTTGCTGGAGATTACCCAGCCGACGCTGACATCCCAGATAGCGAGCCTGGAAGAGAGGCTCGGGCTGTTGCTATTTGAACGGTCGCGAACCGGAACCACTCTATCTCCTGTGGGTCGTGAGCTGTTGCCTCGTGCGAGACGGGTTCTGGAGGAATCGCGGGGTTTTCATGATCTTGCCAGCAGTCTCGGCCGGGAAGGTGCCGGTACCTTCAGGCTGGGTGTAACGCCAACGCTCGGGCCTTACTTGTTGCCGACAATATTGCCGACGATCCATGCCGAGTTTCCCGACCTGAAGTTCTATGTGCGGGAAGCAGCCCCGACCGATCTTGAAGAAGATCTCAAGAGTGCGCGACACGACCTGATACTGACGACATTGCCGATCACATCCCGTGAGTTAGTCGTTGCACCGTTGTTCCGGGAGCCGCTTAAACTGGCGATCGCCAGAGAACACCGTTTGGCTAATAAAAAGCGGATCAATCGTATGGATTTGCATGGCGAAGAAGTGCTGACGATCGATGAACACCATCTTTTGCACCGGCAGATAGCTGATATCTGCGAGCGTTTCGGTGCCTATGTGCGTCGGGACTACGAAGGCACCAGCCTCGATACACTGAGACAGATGGTCGTAATGGGTATGGGGCTCGCATTTCTGCCGTCGTTGTATGTGAAGTCGGAGATTCCGGCGCAGGACGTGCTGCGTATTACGGATATCGCCGGAGCTAACGTCTATCGCAACCATGCTTTAGCATGGCGGCCGAACTCTTCCGGCCGTGCGTTGTTCCGTGACATCGCAAACCGGATTCGCAGCATTGCTGCGAACGAGTTGAGTGATCATGTGTCGCTGCTGGCATCTGAAAATGTTCGTTAGGCGTTGATTAGCGACTGCCGCCTGACAATCGCAATTGTCAGGCGGCATCGACAACAAGAACCGCTTGTTAATTCATCAGTTCGGTATCGAACTGGAAGCCGAAGAAAAAGTCGTAGTCGAGTTTTTCTTCTGCTGGCAGGTCCGACTGCAGAGGACCGCCGTAAGCCGCCAGCAGACTCCAGCCTCTGCCCATCAGCCACCAGGCTCCAAGCCGCCAGTTTAAAAACCCTTCATTGTCGAATTCATCGCCGGAGAACTCGGCACCATAAACCTCGGCCATCCACTGTAACTTGTCAGATTGGTTGTAGAGAATGAAGGTGCCAAAGTTGACGCCGTCAACGCCTTTAGAAGCCAGGTCGTAGCCGACGGAGCCGAGGAACTGCCAGCGACCGACTTCCTTCGATACGAGTACCGGCATGCTGAGAATGCGCACGTCTTCTGCCAGACCACGAATACGGGAGGTCTTGGTGAGCGGGAACGAGTAGATAGGGGAGAACGCCATGGTCAGCCCCTTGTCGTCGTCAAAGAACAGCCATTTGTAGTTAATTTGAGCGTTGCCTAGCCCGGTTTTGCTCGATTCACCTTCTTCCTTAAGGTACTGCCTCGGGATCACCGCAGTGAGGTTCATGTCTTCCGCAAAGCCGTAGGTTGCTTCAATGGCAGGGGCAGACGCTGAATCGACAGACGGACGTGATTCACCCTGCAGGCTGAAAATAAACTGCCAGTCGCCTTTCGGGACAATACCCGTGTCATCGGTAACCAGAGGTGGTCCCGCGAATACGCCGGTTGAGCCTGCGCCAGCTAGTAAGACGACTATGATCGACAGGAGCCGGAATCGTGATCCTGGTTTCACCTCAACATGTTCCTGTATGACTTGGCATGGTGATTGAAATCATCGGGCTTTATTGCAGCGCCATCAAGGCGACAACAAACCAAATGTGTTCACCAAGTGCTTGGTGGTCATGGTTTGTCAATGCTTTGTCAACGTGCTGCTTCAACAGGGTTGTGCACGGCTACTTGGTAAAGCTCAGATTCCCCAGCCCTGCCCCACCACGAAGTCTTTCGGGTAGCCCGCATCAGGGGTGAAGCCGTACAGCTCTTCATCGGGCAGAGCAGCAGCAACGATCTCGCGAACCTTCAGCAGTTTGTCCAGGTCAACGCCGGTTTTAACGCCCATAGCATCAAACATGAACACGAGGTCTTCTGTCACGATGTTGCCTGAAGCGCCCGGAGCAGCGGGGCAGCCGCCAATGCCGCCGAGAGAAGCATCGAACGTGAAGATGTTTTCTTCGAGCGCAACCAGTGCGTTGGCGAGGCCGAGGCCACGGGTATTGTGCAGATGCACGGCCGCCAGATTGCCTTCGCCTACTTCTGCTTTCACGGCGCGAATCATGTTGCGCAGCTGTGCGGGGTTTGCAGAACCGGTTGTGTCGGACAGACCGACTTCGTCGCAACCGAGTTCCATCAGCTTGCCGGAGATCTCGACGACTTTGTCCTGCCTCACAACACCTTCGATAGAGCAACCGAAAGCGGTAGACAGAGAACCTTCGAAACCGGGCTGCTGATCTTCCGGCAGTGAACGAATCAGTTCGACCACTTTGGCGATTTCTTCGAACACCTGTTCGTGGGTGCGGTTCAGGTTGCGCTGACTGTGTGTCTCACTGACTGACAGTGGCAAAGAAATTTTATGAGCGCCTGCTTTAATGGCGTTTTCCGCGCCGCGGAAGTTCGGCACCAGAGCGGCAACCTGTAAGCCGGGAATAGAACGTGCGTACTCGACAATCTCGGCGGTGTCGGCCAGCTGTGGCATAAGCTTCGGCGGCACAAATGAGCCAACCTCAATCTCCGGCACGCCGGCTTCAGCTTCTGCCTTGATCCAGGCTTTCTTGGCTTCGGTAGGCATGACGTCCTTGATGCTCTGCAGGCCGTCGCGCGGGCCTACTTCCGAGATCAGCACGTCGAGGTTTGATGTGTCGATAGCGTTCTTCATCGTCTGCTTCCTTGGCAGTCTCTCCTGAGGCACCGAAACGGCTGCGTTCAGGGGTTAATTAGGTAATAATTGAACCAATAACAAAGTCGGGAGCATGAGCTTCCCGCCGTAAACCTTTATCCGTAAAAGAATTTTCCGGCTCATACCGACCCGCTTCGGGTCGCGTTTGCTACTGGGGCAGCAAATTCTAGCGGAAATCAGCAACAAAAAGGCATAGCAATGAGTCAAAACTTACCCCTGAAAGGGGTCAAAGTGATCGAATTCACCCACATGGTTATGGGGCCGGCCGCCGGTCTGATGCTGGCCGACATGGGTGCCGATGTCATCAAGATTGAGCCGGTTGGCGGTGATGCTACGCGCCGTCTGCTGGGTTCCGGGTCCGGTTACTTTCCGATGTACAACCGCAACAAGCGTTCCTTCTGTGTGAATCTGAAGTCGGAAGAGGGCAAGGCTGCGGTACTCAAACTCATTGAAGACGCTGACGTGCTGATCGAGAACTTCCGCCCGGGCACGATGGACCGTCTTGGCTTCGGTTATGACGACCTTAGTAAAAGCAACCCGGGTCTGATTTATTGCTCTGAAAAAGGTTTTCTTGCCGGTCCTTACGAACATCGCACCGCCCTCGATGAAGTGGCGCAGATGATGGGTGGTCTGGCATACATGACCGGACCCCCGGGTCAGCCGCTGCGTGCAGGTGCTTCTGTGATCGATGTGACCGGCGGTATGTTCGGTGCTATCGGTATTCTCGGCGCACTGTTCCAGCGCAATACCACCGGCAAGGGCCAGAAAGTAATTGCTTCTCTGTATGAAAGTACGGTGTTCCTCGTCGGTCAGCACATGGCACAGAAAGCCGTTACAGGTAAAGCGGCTGCGCCGATGCCGGCCCGCGTGTCTGCCTGGGCTATCTATCAGGTGTTCCAGACTAAAGATGAGCCTGTGTTTGTCGGTGTGGTCAGCGACAAGCAGTGGGGCCTGCTGTGTGATTCTTTCGGACTTGATGACCTGAAGAACGACCCTGAACTGCAAACCAATAATGACCGCGTGATTGCGAAAGAGCGTCTCGTGCCGTTAATTCAGGACGTCTTCATGAACTACACGAAGGCTGCGTTGATGGAGAAGCTGGAGCAGACCGGTTTGCCGTTTGCGCCGATTGCGAAGCCTGAAGATCTGTTCGAAGACGAACATCTCAATGCCAGTGAAGGTCTTGTGCCGTTCACTGTTGTCGATGGTGAGTTTAAAGGCGAGACCGTTAAGCTGCCGGCGCTGCCGATTGAGATGGATGGCGAGCGTTTTGGCCTGCATCAGCCGGTGCCGCATGCCGGTGAGCACACCCGTGAAGTGCTGACCGCGGCCGGTTACAACGATGAACAGATCAACGCGATGATCGAAGCCGGTGACATTGGCGAGATGGAGTCGTAAACGGGGTTGGCAGACCGGTAACGAACAAAAAGGCGAGCCCGATGGCTCGCCTTTTTTATTGGTGTGATTGTTACTGCTGCAGATGTTTTGTGAAGAAAGCGGCGATATTGTCGCAGGCTTGTTCAGCTTCGGGTAAGCCCGGCATGTCCTGCCAGACATGCCACATGCCATCCCAGACTTCGAGCGTCACGTCGGTGCCTGCATCGCGTGCGACCTGAGCCAGTCGTATTGAGTCACTCATCAACCGTTCACGTGTGCCGACCTGAATCATCAGCGGCGGAAAGTCTGTGTAGTCTCCATATAGCGGGGAGATCAGCGGATCTTTCGGGTCGTGCTCACCCACCCACATCGGATAGCGCTCTTTAAGGGGGCTGCGCAGTACAGGGTCAGTATCAACCAGCACAATTCTGGAGTCGCCTTGCCAGGTGACATCGGTCACCGGCGACATCACCATCACTGCACCCGGCAGCGGAATGCCTTCATCTTTGGCTGCGAGTGTCAGAGACAAAGCCAGTCCGCCACCTGCGGAGTCACCGTACACGCCGATTTGCTCCGGTTTATAACCCTGAGCCAATAGCCAGTGATACGCGGTAAGCGCGTCGTTCAGGTCTGCAGGGTAGGGATGTTCCGGCGACAGGCGATAGTCCACAGACAGAATCGGCATGCCACTGGCCTTGCTGATCCGTATCGCGTTCGACAGGTTGTGCTGTGCCGAGCCGATGATGTGACCGCCACCATGAATGTACAAAAGCACACGACCCGGTTTTTCAGGTGTGGTGCTGTTGACCCAGTAGCCGGTAACACCGCCCAAGTCCTGTTCAGTAATGAGCAGGTCAGGATCGATTTTCTTTGCATTCTTCAGAAACAGACCATTCAGCGCTTTGCGCAAACGATTCAGAGTTTCCGGGTCGTTGCTGGCACTGCCGTCGATGTCGCCGACACGGGCTTTGTTCAGATAGGCCTGCGCTTCTTCACTTAGGTTGCCCGGCGCCTCGATACTTTGTGCAGCCAGAGCAAGGCCGCTCGCAGCCGACAGCAACGCTGCCGTAACGAGTCTGTTGAGGGGCATCAGCTTTGCGGTTCCAGATAAATCCAGGGGCGCTTGAGACGGTCTTTTGCCTGAAAAGCCAGAATCTCATCGTCGCGGCGCATGGTGACGGCAATGGCATCCAGACCTTCGAGCAGCATTTCACGGTCGCTGGGTGCGATCTCGAAACTGTGTGAGTCACCGTTCGGTGCAGTAACCGTGCAGTCGGTCAGGTCGACTTTGATCGTATTGTTCGCAGGGTCTGTTTCCACCTGTGCGGCAAGGTCTTCAACAATACTGTTGTCGAGCACCACCGGCAGAATCCCGTTGCGAATACAGTTGCCGTAAAAAATGTTGCCGAAGCCCGGAGTGATAATCGCGCGGATGCCAAACTCGTGCAGTGCCCACACTGCATGCTCGCGTGAAGAGCCGCAACCGAAGTTGTCTCCCGACAGAATGATCTTGGCCTGACGATACGGCTCTTTGTTCAGTACGAAATCGGGATCTTCATCGCGGCCGCCCGGTTCGGTGTAACGCCAGTTGGCGAACATGCCGTCGCTTAAACCCTGCTTCGAAACGCGCTTCATCTCGCGACTCGGAATAATCACGTCGGTGTCGATGTTGATGCGGAGAATCGGTGCCGCGATGGCATCTAATACTGTGAACTTATCCATCGTTATTTCTCCTCACCATTGGTTCCGGCAATGTCGCGAACGTCGGTGATGTGGCCTTTGATTGCCGCCGCAGCAACCATTGTCGGGCTGGCCAGATGAGTGCGGGTGCGCGGTCCCTGACGGTTCTCGAAGTTGCGGTTGGTGCTGGAGATGACCCGTTGTTCCAGGCCAAAGCTTTCGCCACCGGCAAAGAAACACATCGAACAACCCGATTCGCGCCATTCAAAGCCGGCGTCGGTAAATACCTTGTCGAGGCCTTCGGCTTCAGCAGCCTCTTTTACGAGACCCGAGCCGGGTACGCAGATGGCTTTAATACCGTCCGCCACTTTGCGGCCTTTAAGGATGTCGGCTGCGGCACGCAGATCGCTCAAGCGACTGTTGGTGCAGGAGCCGATAAATGCGGCTTCGATGGGGATGCCGTTAAGCGGAGTGCCCGGTTTCAGATCCTGATACTCAAGCGCTTTCTCAATAGCAGTGCGTTTAGCTTCATCTGCTTCCTGAGCGGGGTCGGGCACCACCTGATCGATGCCGGACTCGTGCATCGGCGAGGTGCCCCAGGTGACCTGCGGGACGATCTCGTCACAGTCAATAACAATTTCTTTATCGAAGGTGGCGCCATCATCCGTTTTCAGCGTGCGCCAGTATTCAACGGCTTTGTTCCAGACATCGCCTTCCGGTGCGAACGGACGGCCTTTAACGTACTCAATGGTTTTTTCATCCGGAGCAACCAGTCCGCTCCACGCGCCGAACTCGACAGTCATGTTGCAGAGGGTAAGACGGGCTTCAATTTCCAGATTGCGAACGGCTTCGCCGGCAAACTCGATCGCATAGCCGATACCACCTGACGCGGTGTGTTCACCGATCAGTTTCAGAATCATGTCTTTCGCGGTAATGCCCGGGCGCAGTTTGCCGTTAAAGGTTACGCGCATCGTCTTCGGCTTTTTGATGACAAGTGTTTTGGTGGCGAGTGCATGTTCGGCTTCGGTGGAACCGATGCCCCAGGCCAGTGCACCTAAACCACCAAGCGTGCCGGTGTGGCTGTCGGGGCAAACCAGCGTGCAGCCGGGCAGGGCAATGCCTTGTTCCGGCGAAATGACGTGGGCGATACCCTGACGTTTGTCGCCAAGGTCGAACAGGTTGATGCCGGCGGCCAGGGCCGCTTCACGGGTGGCGACGATAAAGTCGGTACCGCTTGGCATGGTTGTTTTGTCGCTGCGCCCCGGGAAGGTGTCGACTATGTGGTCCATCGTGCAGAAGGCCTGCTCGGGATTGCGGACCTTGCGGCCTGCGGCTTCGAGGCTCTTGAGCGCCACACTGCCGGTGCGTTCATGCAGAAACACGCGGTCTATATAGATGATGGAACTGCCGTCGTCCTGATCGGCAACCAGATGCTCATTCCAGAGCTTGTCGATAATCGTGCTGGCCATGTGCTATGTTCTTCCGCCGCTCCCGCGGCATCATTTATTTTTGCGGGGGCGGAATAATACCAGTTTAGAGCGGCTTTTCGGGTGGCCGGCTGCTGCCACCGCTCCCATTGCACACATTACGATGAATCACAGCAAATCCGACACGGCGGGCACATTCGCCAGCTTCTGGAGCATCTTCTGGGGGCTGGGTGGTTTCAGTGCACTGCTTCTGTACGCCATCTATCGACTCGGGCGGCATATGCTGACCGCAACCGATTACGAATGGTCATGGCTGCAATGGCTGGTGTGCATTGCCAATGTGCTGTTTATGGCCTGGTCGGAGGGGTATCGCGGTTTTCACCAGTCGTTCTCGCCGCGTACGGTGGCCAGAGCGATGTACCTGAGCCGCAATCCGTCGTTCTGGCCGATGGTGTTAGCGCCGGTGTATTGCGCCGGTTATTTCGGAGCCGCGAAGCGGGTCAGGATGGTGGTCTGGATCGGCACGGTGCTGATTGTGTTGGCAGTATTGGTGCTGCAGCAGACGCCGCAACCGTGGCGTGGGATAATTGACGCGGGTGTGGTGGTTGGTCTCACCTGGGGCACCGCCTCGCTGATGCTGACAACCATTCGCGGTTTTGCCTCAGGCGAGTATCCCGCAGACCCCCGTATTAGTGACGTCAGTGACGTCGCGGCAGAAACTGCCGACGCTGAACATTAGGCCTGAGAATGAGTTCAAGGATTAGTTAATGAGCGACAACAAGCTGAGTCATGTCGATGAGCGCAACCAGCCAACGATGGTGGACGTGGGCGCGAAGGAAGTTACTTCACGCAGCGCTGTAGCCCAGGCCGTTGTGTACCTGCCGGATGCGGTGGTTGCCGCGGTCACTGGTGATGATGCTGAGAACAAAGACATCCAGAGCAAGAAAGGCCCGGTGTTTCAGACGGCGATTATCGCCGGCACGATGGCCGCTAAGAAAACTCATGAGTTGATTCCGTTCTGTCATCCGCTGGGTCTCGAACGGTGTCGCATCAATATCGAATTAACCGGTGCGCAGGCAGTGATCACTTGTGAGGTTGCCGTGCATCACAAGACCGGTGTTGAAATGGAAGCGCTGACCGGCGCCAATGTTGCCGCGCTGACGATATACGACATGTGCAAAGCGCTGTCGCACGACATCGTGATTGGTGATGTCATGCTGCTCAGTAAGACCGGTGGTAAGAGCGACTACGTCGCCAAATAGATTATGAGTGCCATGCTCAGCGGTCTGATTCTGACCGGCGGGGAAAGCTCCCGCATGGGTACCGACAAGGCGGCGGTGGAGTTTTCCGGGGAGCCCCAACTGGAGCGGCTGTGGCGTTTGTTGTCCGGTCAGCTGGACAGTGTTTACGTGTCATTGCGATCCGGGCAATCCGAAGACGCTTTGAGGGCGAAATATCCTTATATAGCGGACACTCTGGCCGATATTGGCCCGGCAGCGGGAATCCTTGCCGCACATGCGTATAATCCCCGTTCCGCGTGGCTGACAGTAGCCTGCGATATGCCTCTGGTCTCGCCGGAGTTGCTGCAGCAGTTAATCGCCGGTCGCAAGTCTGAGTCGCTGGCAACGGTATTTGTTGATGGCAGCGGCGCGCCGGAACCGTTGATCGCGATATACGAGCCCGCAGGGCTTGCCGGACTGCAGACAGTTGTCGATAACGGCAGTTATGCAGGTCCGAGAAAGTATCTGGCGGAACTTATTGAGCAGGATAGTGTGACCGTCCTGGAGCCCGCAGAGGTTGATCAGTTGCAGGGGTTTAATACTCCGCAAGAGATGGAAATGCTGCTGCCAAAACATAAAGAACATTAAGTGATGCCGTAGCAACGGCGAACATTTTCTGGAAAAACTGATATGAGCAACAAACCAACACGTGAAGAAGCAGAAGCTGCAGTGCGCACCTTGCTGGGCTGGGTCGGTGATGACCCCGACCGTAAAGGCCTGAAGCGCACACCTGCCCGTGTTCTGAAGTGCTATGAAGAGTGGTTCGGTGGTTATGCCATTGACCCTTCTGAAGCTCTGGGCTCTACCTTTGCAGATGCTGCCGGTTATAACGACATAGTTGCTCTCTGTAATATCGATTTTGAATCGCATTGCGAACACCACATTGCGCCGTTCATCGGGCAGGCTCATGTGGCATACCTGCCGGATCAAAACGTGGTTGGCGTGAGCAAACTGGTGAAAGTGGTTAATGCCTTTGCCAAGCGCCTGCAGGTGCAGGAAAAGATGACCCATCAGATTGCCGAATGCATCTACGATGCGCTGAAACCGCGTGCAGTCGCCGTGGTTATTGAGGCTCAGCACGAGTGCATGACCACCCGCGGTGTCTATAAGAAAGACATCAAGATGGTGACGAACAGCTTTATGGGTGAGTTCGAGACCAATGCGGAACTGAAAGCCGAGTTCATGCGCACCATTGAGCGTGAAAAGGGTTAATTCCTTATTGGGTATTGCCTTGGCTGGGATATAATCCCTGTTCACTTCGATTGATTATCCCGGGAAACGTTAATGTCACTTGTTATTGAAACCATTGAAGATGCACGCGCTCTGGAAGACCAGGAAGTCGGTGTTTCCGATTGGGTGCTGGTTGATCAGGAACGCATTAACAAGTTTGCAGATGCCACTGACGACAATCAGTGGATTCATGTTGACCCCGAACGTTGTGCTAAAGAGCTGCCTATCGGTTCTACTATTGCGCACGGTTATCTGACCGTTTCCCTTATTCCGAAACTGATCGAACCGTTCGTTGAGTTTGTCGGTCTGGAACGCGTTATTAACTACGGCATGAACAAAGTGCGCTTCAAAGCGATGGTGCCGGTAGATAGTCGTGTACGTGTTCGCGCCACGCTTAAATCAGCCCGCAAGCGCGCGGGTGCCTTGCAGTTCATTCTGAATATTACTGTTGAAGTAGAAGGGCAGAAACGCCCTGCGTGCGAAGCCGAAACCATCGGCCTCTACTTCATGAAAGGTATCTAAAGACTTTTACTGCGACAGCAGTTTGTCTTGCCAGGCGCGGATGCGTTTAGCGTTGGCGCCCATATCACCTTTACCAATGCGTGACTTCGAGCGGATGTCTACCGCCGTGGCGTTGTCACCTATGCTGATGACGCGGATCACCACATCATCGCGGAAACCCACGAACGGCGTAACAGCTACTGCTTCTATCCGGCCTTCCGGCTGCACGGCAGCAACCACTTCCCAGCCCATTTGTTCGGCTGCTTCAGTGGCTCTGGCAAACACGGCCCGCTGCTCTTCTTCAATAATAATCGTCTGCAGGTCCGGATAGGTTTCCAGTGTCAGAGCTGCTGACTCGTCGTAGTTGTATTCCGGCGGGTTGGGTGCGCCATCTGCTTCCCGAAGGGCAACAATGTCGACAAAGGCAGGCGGGTTTTCAACGTTGGTGCTGATGTCATGAATGGCAGCGGTAGGGCCGGACGGGCGCATCTGATTGATCATGCCCATGACGACACCGAAGCTCACCACCAGCACAATCCAGGTGGTCAATGTCGATTCCAGTACGTTGTTCTTGCGGTTACCGAGCAGGGCGCGTAACGCAATAATGAACGCGATGATCAGCAGGACGGCAGCAATGGTGTTGGCAAGCATCGCCACCATCGGGGAAAGCATGCCGGCGATGCCAAGCGGTCCGGACGCGGCCAGAATGATCAGTCCGATAATTGCAAACAGGTGGGCGCGTTTACTTTGGCGCACCGGCTTCGGAGCTTTCGCTGCTTTCGATCCTTCTGGTCCTGCGTCTGTCATGACTGCTACTCCTTTGTGCGGAGGTCTACGGTACTTCTGTCGGGATTTTGAGTATGCACCTAAAGACGCACGCTCACAAATCGCCAGCGCACCGGCACGGCGGTTTATGCGTGGTTGATCGTGTTAGGCTAGTTGCCAGTCTCACACTAAGAAAAACATTAAAGAGCACCGCAATGGATAAAGTACTTAAAGACCTTGTTCAACTGCTTGATCTGGAACGAATTGAGGACAACATTTTTCGGGGTCAGTCGCGTGATATCGGCACCCCGCAGGTGTTCGGCGGTCAGGTATTGGGTCAGGCGCTGTGTGCGGCTTCACAGACGGTAGCTGCCGACCGCACACCGCACTCCCTGCACGCTTACTTTCTTCGTCGCGGTGATGTGAATGTGCCGATTGTGTACGACGTCGATCTCGCACGCGATGGCGGGACGTTTACCAACCGCCGTGTCGTTGCTATTCAGCATGGTCGTCCGATTTTCAACATGGCGGTGTCGTTTCAAGAGAGTGAGCCCGGTGTTGAGCATCAGATTGAGCCACCGGATGTACCCGACCCGGAAAGTCTTCCCGATCTGAAGGAAATCAGTAAGGAGGCTCTGAAGAGGGCGCCGGAACGCATGAAGCGTTTTGTGACAACAGAGCGCCCGTTTCATGTGCGTCCGGTGCAGACCCCCGAGTTTGAAGCGCCGGCCAAGCAATTACCGGTGAAACAGGTGTGGATGAAGGCGGTCGATAAATTGCCGGACGACCCTACGGTCCATCAAAAAATTCTCGCGTACATTTCCGACTACGGTTTGCTGGGAACATCAACCTTGCCGCATGGTATTGCCTACATGAAAGACAACGTCATCATGGCAAGTCTCGATCATGCCTTGTGGTTCCATCACCCGTGCCGGGTCGACGAGTGGCTGCTGTTCTCTTATGACAGCCCGAGCGCCTCGGGCGCCCGCGGTTTGTCCCGTGCTCAGGTGTTTACTCAGGACGGGAAACTGGTTGCTTCGGTGGCGCAGGAAGGTTTGATCCGAATAGTAGATTGATCCGTTGTCTCGGGGAGGAGGCATGGGATGAGGTGCCGGCTGCTGATTCTGATGCTGAGTGTGTCTGTCGTTCAGGCAGAAGCACTCGCGGATGAAAACCCCGCGACCCGTGCGCAGTCCGCCGCTAACCGTCTTGATATCGCTTACTCCTTTACCGACGATACGCCAAACGATTCAGCCGTATTGCAGGCGCAGTACACCCAGATATTTGCCCGACAGCATCAGGTCGTATTGCAGGTGCCGTTTGCGGATGCCAATACCTCGGAAAGTCCCGGTCTCAGGTTGAGTGATACGCGATTAGGTTATTCCTATACGCCCGGTCAGGAGCTGACCGCAAACCCATGGGTGCCCTCGGAAATTGGTACTGGCGTAGGATTGTCGATTCCTACCGGTGACTTTGACGAGGGGACGAGCACAGGCAGCTGGGTAATGTCGCCGCGGCTCGGTTTCGTGGCAGTGCGAAGCACCGAGTTGTTTATCGCTCCCTCAGTGCAGTACGTTTTTTCATTCGGAGAAAAAGACGAAGCGGCGAGAATCAGTTCTTTGGTTGTGAAGGCGCCGGTAACCTATGTGGGTGTCCGTTCAGCATGGTTTCAATGGACACCCGAGTATTTGCGAAGTCTCCGGGCAGACGATGGTGCGTTCGTAAATTCATTTCGTCTTGGCAAGCTGTTTACACCGAATCTCGCCATCAGCCTTGAGTACAGCCGGTCTGCATACTTTGTCGAAGATGCCGGTGAGTTTGATGAGAAGAATGTGGATGTCTGGAGCGTTTTCTTTGCTTTTCCGTTTGGTTACTAGCAGCAGCTTGACGGCTGCTACATCGCGGTGACGCCGCCATCCACGCACAGCACCTGACCGGTAATAAACCCGGCTGCATCGGACAATAAGAACTGAATTGCCGCGCTGACATCCCGTGGCTCACCCAGTCTGCCTAACGGTATCGCGGCAAGCATAGCGTCTACACGTTGCTGGTCAGAGCGCGCTTCGGCAGTCATCGGTGTCACGATGGGCCCCGGGGCCACAGCGTTAACCCTTACACCTTTGCCGGATAGCTCAACAGCGAGTGTTTTGGCAAACGCGTTCACGCCGCCTTTCGATGCGGCGTAGGCAGCGGCTTTCGGATAGCCCACCACGCCAATCTGGCTCGACACCATGACGATTGCGCCGTTACCGGCAGCGGCCATGACAGCACCGCATTCGCGGGCTACTTCAAAACCTGCCGTCAGATTGATTGCAAGGATGCGCTGCAGATCTTCGAGGGGCGTTTCCTGCGTGGTGCGTTCATCGAAGATGCCCGCGCAGCTTATGAGGCCGTCTGCGCCGCCGAGCGCATTGATGGCTGCCTGGGTGGCCGGTGCTGCTGTTTCAGGCTGCGAAAAATCCGTTTGCACGATTAATTCATCCGGCAACACACCTTGCAAGCTCGCGGCTGCCTCTGCATCGCGGACGAGTGCCGCGCAGTCAGCGCCATCGGCAAGCGCATCGTCCAGACATTGCCGTCCGATACCCGAGTCGGCACCTGTGATAATTATTTTTCGCCCGGCCAGTGAGTATTGTTCAGTCATGCGAACCGCCTACACCTGATGCTTCATCGTAACCGCCTTGTCCGCTCAGTTCTGCCCAGTTGCGGAACACTTCCGAGGCCTCTACCTCTCCGTTGGCAATCATTTCCCGCCAGACGCCGGCCGCTTCAACGAAGTTGGGTACGCTGCCGGGGAACATCGCCACGGACAGAGCCTCGGCCAGTTCCTGTTCATCGGTTTGATCCTCGTATGCACCGGCGATTTGCCAACGCAATGCATTCCAGTGTCCGGTGCAGACGTGCACGGCGCACGCAGTCATGTGGGCAAGGGGCAGAGGTGTAGAGCCTGCAACCTGACGGAAAGCATCGAGGTACTGCTGGCGCGGTTTAAACCCGGGCAAATGCGGCAGCCAGTAATCATTCACAAAGTGGTACGCCTGAGCGCCTTTGGCAAAAGCGGTTATGGCTGTGGCTGCGGCCAGCTCTTCGTCTGTACCCCCGGCATCACGAAACCGCTTGATGTGATGCGTGCCCAGTATCTCGTCGGTGGCGATCAACACGCCCATCCAGACAAATTCATGTTGGCGGCGGGTCAGCACCCGCTCGGTCAGTGCAATAGACGTATACAGCGCATCGTAAGCATCCAGCATTGCGGGCGACGACACGGCCATCAGGCCATGATGGGGCAGTAGGTAGCCACGCTTCTCGCGCACCTGCTGCAGAAATTCGTTCAGTTCATCTGGTTGCATAGTGTCCTCATTTTGGAGCGTCTTCTGATTGACGCCCGCAACAGCATCACCGATTGTATAATCACCGCGTTCCCGCTCAAGAGATTTTTCCATGACCCAGAATATTGTTCCGGATAATGCTTTGAACGGCCAGGTGGCCTTGGTGACCGGTGCGGCGCGCGGAATAGGCGCGAGTGCTGCAAAAACGCTTGCTGCCCGCGGTGCGATTGTGCATGTCAGTGACATTCTGGATTGTGGCGAAACCGTTGCCGCTATTAACGAGGCAGGTGGCGAAGCCTACGGCCACGAGCTGGATGTCCGCGACCGCGAAGGTTGCGCGGCACTGGGTAAGGAAATGCTGGAGCAGCATGGCCGCATTGATGTGTTGGTGTGCAACGCTGGCGTATGCCCGCCGGGAACAGTCGCCGGTGACTGGGATCAGTGGAGCAAGGTGCTGGATATTAATGTAAACGGCACCCAGAACACGGTCGCGGCAGTATGGGACTCGATGGTCGAGGCGCGTTACGGTCGTATCGTTATTCTTAGTTCCATGGCGTACTACCGTGGCGGCGTGATCGTAGGTAGTGAATACTCAACCTCGAAAGCTGCATTGGTTGGTCTTGCCAGACACATCGCACGCAATGGCGGCGAGCACAACATCAACTGCAATGCGGTTGCGCCCGGCATCATTGCGACCGACATGACTGCCGATTTTGATAAACCTGATCTGGATGAGATTCCGTTGCGTCGTTACGGCACAGCCGAGGATGTGGCCGGCCCGATCAGTTTCCTGTGCGGCCCAGAGTCAGCCTATATGACCGGTACGGTGCTGAACGTGACCGGTGGCGTGGTGCTTGCAGGCTAGTTGTTCTATTTCAATTTTGTGCGGTTCGTAAGGGCAGGGGTCGGTAATGAGCAAAGAAATGACGGATGACGAAAAGCGCGAGCTGATTCACACGGTGATCGATGTCATTTTCAACAAGATGGATCTGGATCGCCTGGAAGAGTTTTTCACCGACGACTTTTTTAATCATGACGGTTATCCCGGTGCACCTACCGGACCCGGCGCGTTCCGCGAGTATCTGCCTTACTTCAAACAGGGCATTCCCGACCGGAAGTTAACCCCGGAGTTCACGCTGGTCGATGGCGACAGGGTTGTGTCACGCACCATCACGACAGGCACGATGACCGGCAACTTTATGGGCTACGAGCCGACCGGCAAGTCGTACCGTATGACGGCGACTGATACCTACCAGATTCGCGACGGCAAAATCTGCGCCCGCTGGGGTAATGAAGATTCACTGGGGATGATGCAGCAGCTCGGGATGATTCCCGGCGGTTGGCGCACGGCTACCAACGAGAGCGAAGGGTCGCTGGAGAAAGACTACGGTGAGGGTGAAGCGGTTTAGATGCTCTTCAGTTCATCGATATAGCGCTGCGCACGCTTGGCGTAGCGTTCGGCACTAGCTGCCATCATCTCGATTTCTTCTTCGGTGACATCGCGGACGACCTTGGCCGGAGAGCCTAAGATCAGTTTGCCGTCCGGAAACTCTTTGCCTTCGGTGATCAATGCGCCGGCACCGACAATGCAGTTCTTGCCAATCTTCGAGCCGTTCAGAATGATGCTGCCGATACCGATCAGGCTGTTGTCGCCAATGTCGCAGCCATGCAGCATTACCATGTGACCCACGGTCACGTTATCACGCACTGTGCAGGGGTTCTTGGCATCGGTGTGCATGACCGAGCCGTCCTGAATGTTGCTGTTGCGACCCACAGATACCGTTTCGATGTCGCCACGCAGGGTGGCGCTGAACCAGATGCTCGCACCGTCTTTCAGAACGACATCACCGATGACGTTTGCATCCGGCGCAACAAAAACCCCGTCATCTAGACGGGGTTTTTGTTCACCTAAATCGTAGACAGGCATTGGACGAAATTAGCCTTTGGCCTGATTCGCAACCGCCTCGGCTGCTGCTTTGGCTGCTTCGGCATCACCCACGTAGCCACTGCTGATGGGCTTCAGGTTTTCATCCAGCTCATAGAGCAGGGGAATGCCGGTCGGGATATTCAGCTGGGTAATGTCCTCGTCGGAAATACCGTCGAGCATTTTCACCAGTGCACGCAGGCTGTTGCCGTGTGCAGCGATCAGTACGTTCTTACCGGCTTTCAGATCCGGAACAATCACTTCATCCCAGTATGGCTTCACGCGGTCGAGGGTGGTTTTCAAAGACTCGCTGGCCGGCAGATTGGCGATGCCCGCGTAGCGTTTGTCATGTTTCGGGTGACGTTCGTCATCTTCTTCGAGTTCCGGCGGCGGGATGTCGTAGCTGCGACGCCAGATGTGTACCTGTTCGTCACCGTACTTGGCAGCGGTTTCTGCTTTATTGAGACCTTGGAGGCCGCCGTAAGAACGTTCGTTCAGACGGTAGTCACGAATCACCGGAATCCACATCTGATCCATTTCTTCGAGGATGTACCACAGCGTGCGGATCGCACGTTTCAGTACAGAGGTGTAGGCCACATCGAATTCGATGCCGAGTTTACTCAGCTCCTGACCGGCGGCAATGGCTTCAGCACGACCCTGATCAGTCAGGCCGATGTCATACCAGCCGGTAAAAAGATTCTGTTTGTTCCATTCGCTCTGGCCGTGGCGGCAGAGAACCAGCTTGCCGGTCATATTGTGTGCCTTTGTCTATTTGGTGTTGTCTGAGCCTATTCTAAAAGCGTTACGAGCGACGAAGAAATAAGGCGAAGACTGATGAAAAAGCGCAGTTTACACGTTGTAAATGAGCATTTTGAGGCAGTCTTCAACGCTGTTAGTTCGAGCGCAGTAGCTTTTAGGCAGGGGAATTTTACCCGATGCGGCGCCCCAGTCCCAATAAGGACAAACCGCCGTACATTAAGGCAAATGCGGCAGGGCGAGGTACTCGAGCGACTGCATTTCCAGTAAGCGGCTTTGAGTGCGCTGAATTTCCATCGCCAGTTTCTTGCCCGAATAGATCTCAGAGATAGGCTTTTCGGCGGAAATAATCAGTTTGACGCGGCGGTCGTAGAACTCGTCGACCAGCGCAATGAAGCGGCGGGCCTGATTCTCCTGTTCAACACCCAGTTCCGGCAGGCCGGACAATAGTACGGTCGAGAAGGTGCGAGCCAGCTCGATGTAGTCGTCCTTGCTGCGTGGGCCATCGCACAGGGTTTTAAAGCTGAACCAGGCGATGCCGTCGGCACGGCGGATAGTGGTCAGGTCGCGTCCGAGAATCTCAATGCTTTGACCTTGGGTGCCTTCATCCGGCGCGATCTGCTCAAAGTAGCTTTGCAGATTTTCGTTGGCCTGCGCGTCCAGCGGTGAGTGATAAATCTCGGCTTGTTCGAGCACACGCAAGCGATAGTCAGTGTCGTTGTCGACGCGCATGACTTTGGTGTTCTGTTTGATCTGCTCAATGGCGGGCAGAAAACGCTGGCGTTGCAGGCCGCCCTTGTATAAATCATCGGGTGGGATGTTCGATGTGGCGATTAAGCACACACCACGGTTAAACAATGCTTCCATCAGTCGCCCGAGAATCATGGCATCACCAATATCGGAGACGAAGAATTCATCGAAGCAAATCACCCGTGCCTGTTCCGATATTTCATCGGCAACAATTGTGATCGGATCTTCTACGTTCTTGAGTTCTTTCAGCCGGTTCTGCACCCGGTACATCATCCGGTGAAAGTGGAAGCGGATCTTGTCGTCGAAGGGCAGTTCTTCGAAGAATAAATCCATCAGCGTGGTTTTGCCGCGGCCGACACCACCCCACATATATAAACCTGTGACCGGTGCGATGCGCTGCTTGCCAAAGAGCTTGGCGAAGAAGCCTTTGCGGGACTCGGCTTTTAACAGCTGCTCATGGATGTTGGACAGTTCCTTCAGTGTCGCTTTCTGCACGGAGTCCGGTGTCAGGCCGGACTGCTGCATTCGTTCTATATAACGCGGGTAAGGAGACATCGGAGGTCAGTAGTGAGAGTCGGTTGTGAGATGCATTGGGGTGTTTTGAGTCCAGAAGCTGCGTGAATTGTATGTTGGCGCGGCTTTCTATGCCATGCCGGGGTGAGCCTGAACCTGAGCCCGAACCTGAACCTGAGCCAAAAATCTCACTGATTTGCAGTACAATAGCGCCGCCTTAACTACAGACGGGAATGAGCAGTGTCTGAACGCGAACAAATGGAATTCGATGCGGTAATCGTGGGTGCCGGCCCTTGTGGTCTGTCAGCGGCGATCCGCCTGATGCAGCTTGGCGAAGAAGCCGGCCGCGAAATGAATATTTGTGTGGTCGAGAAGGCCGCCGAGGTGGGTGGTCACATCCTTTCCGGCGCCGTACTTGAACCGACCGCACTGAATGAGTTGTTCCCGAACTGGAAAGAAATGGGTGCCCCGGTCTCCGTCGAAGTCACCGGCGACGATTTCTACTTCATGTCCGGTCCTGATGGCGGCATGAAAGTACCCAATCTGTTTATTCCGGGGCCGATGCACAACGAAGGCAACTACATTGTCTCGCTGGGTGAGGTTTGCCAGTGGTTGGGTGAGCAGGCCGAGAACATGGGTGTGAATATCTTCCCCGGTTTTCCCGCGTCTGATGTCATTCTGGAAGACGGCAAAGTCTGCGGTGTGATCACCGGCGATATGGGTGTGGCCGAGGACGGTTCCGAGAAACCGACTTTTGAAGCGGGATATGAACTGCGTGCACCGCTGACTATTTTCGCTGAAGGTTGCCGCGGCAGCCTCGGTAAGAAGCTGGAAGCCGAGTTTGATCTGCGTCACAGCAGTGATCCGCAGCACTACGGCATCGGCATTAAGGAGATCTGGGAAATCGATCCTGAGAAACACTCCGCCGGTAAAGTGGTGCACAGCTTCGGCTGGCCGCTGGACTCACACACCGAAGGCGGCGGTTTCCTCTATCACGCCAAAGACAATCTGGTGTACTGCGGCTTCATTACCGCACTGAACTACAAGAACCCGCACCTGAACCCGTACAAAGAGTTCCAGCGCTGGAAGCACAACCCGAAAGTGTCGCAGTACCTGGAAGGTGGTAAGCGTATTTCCTACGGCGCACGCGCGGTAAACAAAGGCGGTGTGCAGTCGTTGCCACAGCTGGCTTTCCCGGGTGGTTTGCTGGCCGGTTGTGAAGCGGGCTTCCTGAACGGTGCCAAGATCAAAGGCTCGCACACGGCGATGAAGACCGGTATGCAGGCGGCTGAAGCCGTGTTTGCAACCCTGACGCACGAAGGCGAGGAGCCGTTTAACACCGGTATCGATTACCTCAACCGCATCAAAAACTCGTGGGTGTATGACGAGCTGTGGCGTGCCCGTAACTACGGTCCGTTGCTGCACAAGTTCGGCACGATGATTGCGTCACCGCTGATCTGGATCGATCAGACCATCTTCCGCGGCAAGTTGCCGTTCACGCTGCGTAACCCGGATCCGGACCACGCCTCACTGGTTTCCGCTGAGAAAGCGAAGAAAATCGAATACCCGACGCCGGACGGCAAGCTGAGTTTTGATCTGCTGTCTTCAGTGTATCTGTCTAGCACTAACCATGAAGAAGACCAGCCGGTGCATCTGAAGCTGGCCGATGCAGCTATTCCGCTGACCCGTAATCTGCCCGAGTACGATGAACCGGCACAGCGTTATTGCCCGGCAGGTGTCTATGAGATTGTGGAAGAGGGTGGCAGCAAGCAGTTCAAGATCAACTCACAGAACTGTGTGCACTGTAAAACCTGCGATATCAAAGATCCTGCCCAGAACATCAACTGGACCTGCCCCGAAGGCGGCGGCGGCCCGAACTATTCTGGTATGTAGTTCGCAAATGCTATGCAAAGAAAAAGCCCGCGGCTCGTCAGAGCAGCGGGCTTTTTTTGTGTTTCAGCTGTGGCGTGTTGTGTAAAGCTTTTGGACGCATTGCGTAGCTCTAAGGAGAAAAGCTTTACGCAACATGTCACGTTTTCACAAACGGCTCTTCTAACAGAGTTTCGCCGACACGCACTGAAATACAGACTTAAACTTCAATCGCCATCGCAACCGCTTCGCCGCCACCAATACACAGCGAGGCAACGCCTTTCGACAGGCCACGGTTCTTCAGCGCATGGATCAAGGTGACGATGATGCGGGCACCGCTCGCACCGATCGGGTGACCGAGAGCGCAAGCGCCGCCGTTCACATTCACTTTGGCATGATCGATGCCGACATCCGCCATGGCTGCCATGGTCACACACGCAAAGGCTTCGTTGATTTCAAACAGGTCAACGTCATCAACAGACCAGCCAACCTGTTCCAGTAGGCCTTTTACGGCGCCGACCGGTGCGGTGGTGAACCATTCCGGTTCATGGGCATGGCTGCGGTGACCGACGATTTTCGCCAGCGGGGTCAGACCGCGCTTCTCTGCTTCTTCTTCACTCATCAGGATCAATGAAGCCGCACCGTCAGAGATAGAAGAGGAAGTGGCCGCAGTTACGGTGCCGTCTTTGGCAAAGGCGGGGCGCATGGTCGGGATGCGTTCCAGATCGTGACGTGCCGGTTCTTCATCGACAGACACAGTCACTTCTTTGCGACGATGCGTGAAGGTGACCGGAGTGACTTCGTTATCAAAGGCGCCGGCTTCAATAGCGGCGCGGGCACGGTTGACCGATTCAATTGCGAAGTTGTCCATCGCTTCACGACCGAGGTCGTATTTGATGGCGGTCTGTTCTGCGAAGTGACCCATCATGTTGCCGTCGTAAGGATTCTGCAGACCGTCAAAGAACATGTGGTCGAGTACTTCCTGATGGCCCATGCGATAGCCGTCGCGTGCCTTCGGCAGCAGATACGGTGAGCCGCTCATCGATTCCATACCGCCGGCCAGAACCACGTCGGCAGATCCGGCTTTGATAGTGTCGTGCGCGAGCATGACGGTTTTCATGCCGGAGCCGCAGACTTTGTTGACGGTGGTAGCACCGGTGCCGAGCGGCAGCCCGGCTTTCAGCACGGCCTGACGGGCAGGTGCCTGGCCGATGCCGGCGGGCAGTACGCAGCCGATCAGTGCTTCATTGATGTCTTCCGGTGCAATGCCGGAGTCGTCAAGACAGGCTTTGGTAGCGGCGGCGGAAAGGTCCGGTGCGCTGACAGATGAAAGAGCACCCTGAAAGGCACCCAGCGGCGTGCGACGAGCCGCGACGATAACAATATTGCTCACGGTAAGTGTCCAGATTAAATGGTCGGTTGGCGGTGCAGAACCGCGGCAAATGCGAGGCAAAGCACCAGAGATTGCTGGCTATTGTAGCAAAACAGGGGCATTAAGGCTGTGAGGCACAGACGCCGGATACTTCAAATCACTGTTTCAGCAGGTCAGGCTCGTCCAGATCGGCAAGAATGCTCTCGCGGCAGCGGTCACGCAGACTGTTGGCGCATTCCGCTGATTCACCAATGGCTTCAGGCCGTTTGAACTGCACCTCAATCTTGCCGGGGCGGGCGAGCCACGTGTGTGCGGGCATAATTGCCCGTGTGCCTCTGATAATTGTCGGCACCACCGGCAAACCGCCCTGAGCTGCAATCTTGAACGCACCGCTACGGAAGCGTTTCAGTCCCGGTTCCTCCGAAAAGGTGCCTTCGGGGAAGAACACAATGGACTCGCGGTTCTTGGCGGCCTTCATGATCTGGCGGGTGTCGCGTGCTGTGTTCTGGTGATTGAAACGCTCAACGAACTTGGTGCCGATGCGTTTCAGCAGGTAGCCGGCGAAGGGCACCGACTCCATTTCGCGCTTCACCACGTATTGAAACCGTGGCGGCAGGATGGCGGTCATGATCATGCCGTCGAAATAACTGGCGTGATTGGCGACGACGACGCAGGGGTCATTAGGTAATAAACCCATATCGATTGTGCGGATGCGAAATCCACATAATGTGAATGCTGCATATGCACCAAATTTGGTGATTTTTCGTCGGCTTTCCAGCGTCGGCAGAATCACCAGGCACAGGCAGACGATCAGCGTAGCTGGCGCAAATATTAGCCACACGTAGATGCCATACAGCAGCAAAAACGGCTTTTTCAGCCAGTTTAATATCGAAGCCATTTCCGGAATAGATTACTTAAAACAGTAGCTTATGTCGTGATTTCGGTGTTTTGTGAAATTCATCACGGCATCCCTGATTTTGTAAAAGCATACTGCCAAACCAAAGGAGGAACCATTTGTTGCATTGATGGTGCTCAAACACGGAGGCCGGAGTGGTTTCGGCGAGAAGGGTAGGAGCACGCGAATATTAGCCGATTTTGCAGGTTGTTTTTGCACTATTCAGGCTAAATGCGGTCTTAAGGCTATGGCTTCGGACGGCAGCAGTGCGACAGGGACCGTTTACTGATTGCTCACAAAAGAAGCGAAATAGATGTCACATACACCTGAAAAGCCGGAAAAGAACGCATCCGAAGAGATCATCGATAAGTTTCTCGATGCTATCTGGATGGAACGCGGCTTGTCCGCCAACACGCTGGGCGCTTACCGCGCCGACCTGGTGGCTCTGCGCCGCTGGCTGGCGCAACGCGACACAAGCCTGATTTATGCAACCCGTGCCGATCTGCTGGCGTTCATTGCCTGGCGTACCGAGCAGGGCGCCAAACCCCGTTCAACTGCGCGTCAGCTTTCCAGCTTCCGTCGCTTCTACCGCTTCCTGCTGCGTGAAGGCACGATCCAGGAAGACCCGACTTCAAAAATTGAAATGCCGCGCATCGGCCGTTCTCTGCCGCAGTCTCTGACTGAAGGCGAGGTGGAAGCGCTGCTGAACGCACCGGATGTAAACGATCCGCTGGGTCATCGTGACCGCACCATGTTGGAAGTGCTGTACGCCACCGGTCTGCGTGTATCCGAACTGATTAACCTCAAGCAGAGTGAAATTAACCTGAATCAGGGCGTGGCCCGTATCGTCGGTAAAGGCGGTCGTGAGCGTCTGATTCCGTTGGGTGAAGAAGCACAGCGTTGGTTGAAAGAATTTATCTCCGGTTCACGTACCGAGATTCTGCTCGAGCGTCAGACCGATTATCTGTTCCCGACCCGCCGTGGTGACCGCATGACCCGTCAGGCTTTCTGGCACATCATCAAGCGTTACTCGAAGCAGGCCGAGATCAAGAGCAAGCTGTCGCCGCATACGCTGCGTCACGCGTTCGCTACCCATCTTCTGAACAACGGCGCTGATCTGCGTGTTGTGCAGATGCTGCTGGGTCACAGCGACCTGTCAACTACACAGATCTACACTCATGTGGCCCGTGCCCGTATGAAAGAACTGCACGGCGAGCATCACCCACGCGGGTAATCTCGTTAAGTAAAAAGACCTCCAAAGCCCGGCACTGCCGGGCTTTGTTGTTTTTGGCGTCTGCCATTGGCTGCGGCTTTGCTGCCATAGGCTTTGTGTTAGAGTGCGCCGCTGCTGTCCGGTGTTTTAATTCCGCGTATTTCCGGAACTGAGCCGGACCGGCACTGTCATATCCGGCAACGGAAAATGAGTTTAGAAGAATTGTTGGGAATGTTTGTATGAAAGGTTTGATGAAGTTTTTGACTGCTGCCAGCGCGATGCTGTTGACCACGGCAGTGTTTGCTGCCGATTTGGCCGATGCCTATAAAGTGCTCAGCGAGCAGTTTGAAGACCTGCGTCCGCAGGACGTGAAAGAGTCCGATATTCCCGGGCTGCTGGAAGTGAATTTCGATGGCACGTTACTGTATGCCACCGCCGACGGCCGCTATCTCATTCAGGGCGAGGTTTATGACGTTGTCCGTAAGACGAATGTCACCGAGATCCGCCGCGAAGAACGCCGTAAGGCCGCGATGGATCAGGTCGACCAGAGCACCATGCTGGTTTTTGAAGCCGACGAAGACGGTACCAAGCCGGTTCGCACGATTATGGTCTTTACCGATATCAACTGCGGCTTCTGCCGCAAGCTGCATCGTCAGATCGACGAGTACAACGAACTGGGTATTCGCATCGAATACATGTTCTTCCCCCGCAACGGTGAAAACTCACCGGGCTGGCAACAGGCCAACAACGTGTGGTGTTCCGAGGACCGCAATGCAGCGCTGACTGCCGCCAAGTCTGGCGAGATTCTGCCGGATGTCGACTGCGGCGAAACACCCGTTGAGGCGCACTATCGTCTGGGGCAGGAAATGGGTGTAACCGGCACGCCGGCCCTGGTGACTACCGACGGTGTCATGATGCCCGGCTATACCGAGCCTACAGAGTTGCGTCGGCGCCTCGATCTGTTGGCCGATATGGAAGGCAGTGGCAGTTCTATTCAGTAAAAGTTATTGGTCAGCAGGAATTACTTATAAGACAACAAAAAAGGCGACCAAACGGTCGCCTTTTTTAATTCAGTAAGCAGCAGCTTTAACGACTAGCGTTCACTTTAACGTTCGAGGTGCTCCAGCTTGCCTTCTTTGTCTTTCCACTCATCAGCGTCATCGGGCACAGTGCCGACTTCGGTGATTACAGGCCAGACCTGAGCCAGTTCAATGTTCAGGTCGATGAATTTCTCCTGACCCTCAGGCAGTTCGTCTTCGGAGTAGATGGCTTCTGCCGGGCACTCGGGCTCACAGAGGGTGCAGTCGATGCACTCGTCCGGATCAATAACCAGCATGTTCGGACCTTCGTGGAAGCAGTCCACCGGACACACTTCGACGCAATCCTGATATTTGCAGCGGATGCAGTTTTCGGTAACAACAAATGCCACGGAGATCTCCTTAGCTTTAACTATTAAGGCGGAGGCATCCGGCCTCCGACTGTGTGCGGCGTACTTTAGACGGAACAGCGCCGTATGCCAACAGATAATTGGCAATAAACATGTGTTTATCAGCTATTTGCCCACGATGGGGGCGGGAAACGTCAACAGAGGGTCAATTCGGGCGGTTCGGGGCGGCGTTAAACCCTTAAAACAGTGCTTATGAGCCCGGAATACGACGAGCGGCTTGGGTGTAGAACACGGCTGTGTCACCGGTTTCCTTGAAGTGCAAAAAGCGCTGCAAAGCGATAGCACCGCTTGTAAATGCAATTTCATCCCAGGGAATGTCGGCCGGGTCGAACAGCTGCGTATCCAGCGATTCCTCGCCGGCACTGTGAACGCCATCGACCAGTGTGCCGCGGAAGAAGAAGTGCACCTGGCCGGCGTGCACAACGTCCACAACTGCGAGCAGTTCGTCGAGTTCCACTTCACCACAGGCTTCCTCGTGCGTCTCACGGGCAGCTGCCTGCTGCAGTGTCTCACCGAGCTCCATGAAACCGGCAGGTACGGTCCAGCAGTTGTAACGGGGTTCGATAGCCCGCCGGCACAGCAGAATTTTGCCGTCGTGTTCGACCACGCAACCGACAACCATCTTCGGATTCTCGTAGTGGACGACGCCGCAGGCGGAGCAAACGTAGCGGGCTTTGTTATCGCCCTCGGGAGTTTGTACTGTCACCACTTCGCCGCAGTCGGCGCAATACCGCTGCTCCCGGCCGAGGGGTTTGTTGTTGGAAGTAGAGCCGTCGGTCATTTTGAAAACCGGATGTTTATTGCTGGTTCGCTTGCTCGCCTGAGCTAACGTTCGTGGTCAGACCCATGTTCAGGTAGTCGGCCTTCTCAACCGGGTCGCGTGTCCAGCACTGCACGCCGCGTTTAACGACCGGGTAAGGCGGGAAGCCTTTCATTTTCATTTTCTTCGACACGGTGACACCGCGGAGGCAGCCGTTCGGGCAGGGGTTGTTCATGCCCATGGAGCCAAGCATCCACTTGGACTCGTGGACGCCACAGTCTTCGGCCTGACCGGTCAGGTCAACTCTGGTGTCGGCGAACTGTTCGGGACGCTCGTCAAACTCGATCTCGGCCATATAGAAACCGACCAGAAACAAAATCACAGCGCCGCTGGCCACACTAAAGAAGCGGCCGGCTTTTTTACCGGCCCCGGCTTTGGAGCTGAGTACAAAAGCGGCTATGAGCAGTAACACAGCGATGATGCCGAACACCGAGGTCAGCGCTTCCCCGGCCAGCATAGCCAGATAGTATGAGTAACCGTTTAAGAGCACGTGTCGATCCTGTGGTCTGCCTGAGAGTTGGAGAGAAGGTGGCTAGTATGGCACAGCGCAAAGCCTTGGCAACAGGAGCGGACAGGGTTTAAAGAGTTTTACGGCACTTATGTGAAGCGGTTGCTTTGTCCGGACAGGGTAAATAGCGCAGAATGCCTCCCAAGAGGAAACTTATTAATAGAAATTCATATTGTCAGAGAGTGTTCGTTTGAGCTTTTCGTACAGAAGTAATTTACAGGCCTTGGTCACAGTACTGGTCGCCGGACTGGTTCTGACTGGTTGCGGTCAGCCCGACAAATCCGCCGCACCGCAAGTGCCGATGCCTGAGGGAATCTTGGCTGCAGAGGCCGGTTGGCAGATTGTTGGTGAGGGTTACGTGTTCACCGACGGGCCGGCAGTAAGAGCCGACGGCGTGGTGTTCTACACCGATGTCACTAACTGGCGTATCTATCGCGAAAACCCCGATGGCTCGCTCACCGAGTTTGCCGATGACACCGGCGGTGCGCAGGGCATGATGTTTGGTCCCGATGGCCGCCTTTATGTTTGCCGCAATAAATACGGCGAACTGGTCGTTTACAACGAAGACGGCAGCTACGATGTGTTGCTGGCGGGTGAGCCGGTAGAAGTAATGGGCAATCCCACTGCCGAACCCGAGTTCTGCAACGATGTTGTCGTGACCAGCAAGGGGCTCATTTATTACTCCGACCGTGCCAATCGTCAGGTGCGATTGTTGCGCCCGGGTGCTGCAGAAGCAGAGGTGGTCGCATCAGGTTACCGTCCCAATGGCATCATCATGTCGCCGGATGAGTCGCGCTTGTACACCACCGATAGTTTGACGCCGCGTCTGGTGGCATTCGATGTGCAGGAAGACGGCACATTGGTTGAGATTGAAAATTTCTTCGATCCGATTCTTACAACCACTGACCTGCAGGGCGAGAAGGTTGATGCGGGTCGGCCCGGCACCAATGGTATGACTGTGGATGCAGAAGGGCGTGTGTACGTCAGTTCATTTGTAGGGATTCAGGTGTTTAGTGCTGACGGCCGGTTTTTAGGGTCTATCCCGTGGCCCTCCGGTTTTGTGTCGAACCTGACCTTTGGCGGGCCCGAGTTTGATACGCTCTACACAACTGGCGTGCAGAAAGTTTACAAAACCCAAACCCTGACCAAGGGCGCACCGTATTTTCTGAACGCTGAGTAACAATCCGAGGTGGCGGGTCTGTTGCAGAACTCTTTACAAGGTTTTAATGGGGAGGAAGTTATGAAACTGATCAAGAGCGCATGGCTATTGTTGATCGTTCTGGTTTCCGGTTGTGCGAGCGGTCCGACCGTCGTATCCAACAGTGATCCGGATGTTGATTTCACCACACCCAAGAGCTTCAGTTTTATGCAGCCGTTATCAACTGACCGCGACGGTGTGCGTACTCTGATGAGCACGCAGCTGATGACCGCCACCACGCGGGAACTTGAGAAGCGTGGCTGGAAAAAGGTAATGGGTAATCCCGATGTGCTGGTGAATTTCCTGTTTGAAACCCAGGAGCAGATTCGCTCGCGTAACACGACAGCGTCGATGGGTATGCACCGCAGTGGCCGCTACGGCATGTGGGGTGGCACGGTGAGTACTCCGACTGTCGAGCAGGTTACCCGTGGCGCATTGTCGATAGACATGATCGATCCGTTGCGCAATCAGCTGATCTGGGAGGGTACTGCGACCGATCGCGTTACTGACCGCATCCGCAATAATCAGGAAGCGGCAGTGAATAATTTTGTCGCCGAGATCTTTGTGGAGTTCCCCGGGGATGATGTTGATATCGGTGACTAGTCCTGCCGGGTAGAGCCGTAAACATATAAGCCCCGCTGTTTATCCTGCAGCGGGGCTTTTTCTTTATTTGTCTTGACGAGCTTAGGCTGGAAACAGGTCGCTGCGGGCTCTTTCGGTGAGTTCCGCAATAGCGGGATGTTTGATGCGCTGCTCTGTAGAAAGCACGTAGAACCGGGCCACCATTTCATCCGTGCGGCCGATGCAGTCCACCTCGAATTCATCAGTGATCTCGGCTTCAATGGCGGCTGGTGCAATAAAGATGCCGGCACCACCTTCGCCGAAGGTTTTTATCAATGCGCTGTCATCGAACTCTCCGACGATTTGCGGATTAAGCCCTTTCGCGGCCAACCAGCCGTCCAGTACCCGGCGCACGGCACTACTGTGTGAAGGCATCAGAAACGGAGCCTGATCCAGGCAGTCGGGAAAGTTGCTGCTCAATTTGCCGCTTAGCGACTTGGCGGCAAAGAAAGCGAGATCGCTTTCACCCAGCAGATGGCTGAACGCCTGAATACCGGTGTCGCTTGGAACAGCCGCTGAGGAGAGCACAAAGTCGAGACGATGGGTGGCGAGTGCGGGTAACAGCGAACTGAGTTCGCCGGCTTTGCAGACAATCTTGAACGGCGTGTCACCCTGAATAAGCGGTCGCAGGATTCGCCATGCAACCAGTTTGGGTACTGTGTCTGAAATACCGATAGTCATCGTGCCCCGGCCATAAGCTTCGCCGGTTTCCAGAATCCGGCCGAGTTCCATGCCACGCGAGAAGATGTCGTCGGCGTATTCGATGACTGTTTCACCCAGCTCCGTGGGTACCAGTCGCCGGCCGCGTTTCTCAAACAGCGGGCCACCTGCGGTTTCTTCCAGACGCTTAATCTGACCGCTGATGGTTTGCGGAGTGACGTGCAGTGATTCCGCTGCCGCCGAAATGCCGCCTTCCCGCACAACCGCCCAGAAATAAAGGAGATGGTGATAATTGGGGTGTCGCATAGCCGCTCCTGAGCGCGATGCTCAATATTCAGTATTAGTCGAACTATATATCAAAAAAATACGGATTTTCATTAATAAATGAAAACCCTATGATCTCCCAATCACGAAACTGACCCTCTTGACGAGAGACGAGATGAGCAATATCAAGCACTGGACACGTATCGGTCGTCACGACCTGATTCCCGATGTGAAGCACGATGAGGCGGCGCGGTTGAGCGTGATTGCCCACATCAATTCGATGTTGTCTTCTCAGGTTGCGCCGAAAGTAAAAGCGCAGTTCGACAACAAAGTAAGCGCCGACTTCGAGCAGCGTCACGGTCATGCACCTGCTGATCGTCACGAAGTGGCTGCGGCAATGGCTTCTGATCCGACCTATCAGATCTGGAGCACCTTACGCCGGAACACGATGGAAATGCGTCAGCAGGCCGGTCGTGGCATCGTTTTGCGTCAGGCGCGTGAGCTTGCTGAAAAAGCAGACTCGATCAACGCGGGCGCTCCGACTTTATCACTGAACCCCGATTTGGAAATTCCCGACTATGTTGAAACCGGGGACCAGCATCTGATGCCCGGCGGCTATGCCGGTGAAGTGGTTGAAGGTGATGTCAGTGGTGCTTCGAACTACGACATCGGTCATTTCACTACGGTCATGGGTACCTCTGGCCCTTATAACGATTTGGCCGGACGCACGCTGGCAGCCTGGATTAGCAAAACCCACCCCGATCTGAAGCCAAAGCGTATTCTGGATTTGGGCTGTGGTGCCGGTATGAACACTTTGCCGATCCGTGAAGCGTTCCCGGATGCCGAGATTGTTGCTATGGATATCGCGGCGCCGATGTTGCGCTATGGCCATGCCCGCGCTCAGTCACTGGGCGTAGAAGACATCCGGTTTGTGCAGGGAGAAGCGACCGATACAGGTCTGGAAGACAACAGTTTTGACCTGGTGTTCACCGCGATGGTGCTGCACGAAACCAGTGCAGAGGCTGTTGCCGGTATTTTCCGCGAGACCAAACGTCTGGTTCGCGACGGCGGCCTGGTGTTCCACCTTGAACAGCCGCCATACCGTCAGTTTGGTGCCTTCGAGCAGTTTATGCGTGACTGGGATGGTCGCAACAATAACGAACCGTTCTGGTCAGACTTGCATGAAAGCAATCTGCCGGACCAGATGGTTGAAGCGGGCTTTGCTCCCGAGTCGGTGTTTGAGGCTGAAGCCGTTGCGACGTTCTTCGATGATAAGAGTGATTCGGAAGACTTTGGTCGTGCGCCGAAATGGTATCTGGTAGGTGCCCGTGTCGGTCATGACATGACTCAGGATGAGAGCAATATTGGTGGCCCGGGTCTGCGGGCAGTCAATTAAGAACTATACGGACGAAGAAGATGCAAGATTCTACGCAGAAGAAAACGGATATGAACGCAGACAACGACGCCAATCTGGACGTCATCGGCCTGGCTGCAAAGCCGGCAGCCGGTGAGAAGCCGGTGTTCACCGGCGACGAACGTCTGGAAAAACTGCTGGGCATTACCTTGTCGCTGGCAACCGAGTTGGCTGTGACCCGTGAGCGTCTTGATACCGTCGAACGCCTGCTGGAAAGTAAAGGCATTGTTGCCCGCGACGAGATTGAAAGCTATCAGCCTGATGATCAGGTGGAAGCGGACCGCAATGCGCTGCATGAAGATCTGCTGGCGCGTATTTTCCGGGTGCTTCGTTAAAGCTGTCACAAGCCGATACGGTTCACTCTGTTCGTTTCACTTAAGGGCGTTCAGCGTGGTAGGTTACCCCTGACCGAAGTAACCTCCGAAGTAACCACTTAGAGCTGCTGAACTCTCGTGACTCAGAACCAACTTACTATTCGCCGCCCGGATGACTGGCATGTGCATCTGCGCGACGGCGACATGCTCGCCAACGTAACTCAATACACCGCACGCCAGTTCGGGCGGGCGATTGTTATGCCTAATCTGCAGCCGCCGGTGACGACGGTGGCTCAGGCCGTCGCCTACCGTGAGCGTATTCTTGCTGCGGTGCCGGCAGGTGTTCAGTTCGAACCCCTGATGACGGCGTATCTGACCGACAGCATCGATGCCGCCGAAGTAGAGGCCGGTTTTGCCGATGGCGTGTTAACCGCCTGCAAGCTTTATCCCGCGAACGCCACAACCAACTCCGAGCACGGCGTTACCTCAATTGATCTGATCAAGCCCGTTCTGGAAACCATGCAGCGCATCGATATGCCGCTGCTGATTCACGGTGAAGTGACTTCCGGTGATGTCGATGTGTTCGACCGGGAAGCGGTATTCATTGAAACGATACTGCAGCCGCTGCTGGCAAACTTCCCTGAGCTGCGTGTGGTGCTCGAGCATGTGACTACCAAGGACGCAGTCGATTTCGTGACCAGTCAGGGTGCAAACATTGCGGCCACGATCACGCCGCATCATCTGGAGATTAACCGCAACGCGATGTTCGACGGTGGTCTGCGTCCGCATATGTATTGCCTGCCAACTGCGAAGCGTGAGTTGCATCGTCTTGCCTTGCGTGAGGCAGCGACCTCCGGTAATCCGAAATTCTTCCTCGGCACCGATTCAGCGCCACACCCGAACAGTGCGAAGGAATCCGATTGCGGTTGTGCCGGCATCTTCAATGCACCGTATGCCATCGAAAGCTACGCCAAAGTGTTTGATGAAGAAGGTGCGCTCGCCAAGCTGGAGGGTTTTGCGTCTGAGTTCGGTCCGGCGTTCTATCGATTGCCGTTGAACGATTCGCAGATCACTCTGGAGCGCCAGTCTGTAGAAGTGCCGGCAAGTCTTGAATGCGGTGACGAAGCGCTGCGTCCGTTCCATGCCGGCTCCGCATTGCCGTGGTGTTTGGCAGCAGCTGCCTGATGAATAAGGTTGTGAAAGGGGTCCTTTGGACCGTAGGGATCGTCATTCTGGCGGTCGTGTTGTCTGTCGGTGGTTTTATGATCTGGGCAGGTACCACCAAGCAGAGTGTCCCCGGACCGGAGGCCATGCAGGCGCTAGCGGCAATCGAAGACAACAAAGCGGTGATTGTTGAGGATGGCGACTGGTTTATCGTTCGCCCGGCAAACGAGAAGCCCAAGGCTGGTCTGATCATCTATCCGGGCGCACACAGTGCGGTGCGTGGTTACGTGAAGGTCATGACCAAGCTCGCTGAAGCAGGGTATCTGACAGTCGCTACCCGCATGCCTTTAGGGTATGCATTTCTTGCGCCGAACCGGGCGGATGATGTGATGGCCGCCTATCCGGAGATCGGGCACTGGTTTCTTGCCGGTCATTCTTTAGGCGGGGCAATGGCCGGGCGCTACGCTTCTATCAATGGTGACAAATTGGCGGGCATTGCGTTCTGGGATGCTTATCCGCCTGATGCCAACAGTCTTGCTGATTCGGACGTGCCGACGATGCTTCTTTATCGCGCGACCCTCGACGGCGAGCCTGAAGACAAATTCAACGAGAAGAAATTCCTGTTTCCTGAGTCGACCGATTGGGTGCCTGTACGGGGTGGCGATCACGGGCAGTTCGGCGACAACGTCGGCGGCATGTTTAAAGAATTCGGCATGTTCATCCGGGGTATGGATGAAGAGGAGTGGGAGGCAACCCAGTGGAAAGCCTCGATCACCCGCGACGAGCAGCACGCCATAATCGTAGACGCAATGCTCGACTGGTTTGAGCGGGTGCTTGACGGTGACGCCGGGCCGGATTAATTGTTTTGGCTGCTCACCGCTTCATAAGGCGGGTAGGCCGGTTCCCACATCGCGTTAACGACTGTTTCTCTGACGTTCTCCACTTCGAGAGTTGCGCTGTTTTCCTCAAGAGCCTGATCAATCACGGCCACCGCTACATTGGCGGTAACTTCTCTGAGCCGGTCGATCGACGGGAACAATAGGCCGCGTTCCAGTTCTTCTTCCGTAACACTCTCCGCCAGAGCTCTGGCAGAGGCAGCGATCATATCGTCCGATATAGTGCTGGCAGCGCACAGTAAGGCACCCAGTCCGATGCCCGGAAAGATGAACACATTGTTGCCCTGACCGACTTCAATGACACGACCGTTGTGGTTAACCGGGTCGAAGGGGCTGCCGGTAGCGACCAGTGCCTTGCCGTCAGTCCACTCAATGACATCTGCGGGTTTCGCTTCTGTGATGCTGGTCGGGTTAGAGAAGGGCAGTATGACCGGTCTGTCAGTATGTGCCGCTGCACTTTTTACGATGGATTCCGTAAATGCGCCGGCCTGACCCGATGTGCCGATCAGCACCGTGGGTTTGAAGGTGTCGACCACATCGTCCAGTGATCTTTTGGATGAGTCGGCGAGGCCCGTTGCAGCAGCATCGTCCGCAGACCATGCCATCTTGTATTTGTATTCGTCGCCCAGATCGCGGTCGTCAACCAACAGGCCACGGCTGTCGAGTACGGCAATACGTTTGCGGATATCATCTGCCGTGACGCCTTCGCGTTTCATTCCTGCGGCAATCTGCTGATAGATGCCTAGTCCGGCAGCACCCGCGCCGTGAATGACAATGCGCTGATCGCGGAGTGAGTCGCCCCGTATGCGGCAAGCGCTGTAGATGCCTGCCAGAGCGACGGCACCTGTGCCCTGAATATCGTCATTAAAGGACGTGACCCGTTCGCGGTAGCGTTCGAGAATATTCAGAGCATTGTCTTTGCTGAAGTCTTCCCATTGCAGAACAGCCCCGTCAAAATTTTCTGCAACGGCAGCAACAAACTCTTCGACAATTTCTTCGTAGTCGGCGCCACGCAGTCTCGGCTGGCGCCAACCCAGATACAGGGGGTCGTTCAAAAGTTCTTCGTTATCTGTGCCGACATCGAGGCTGATTGGCATCACAGACGCGGGATGAATTCCGGCGCACGCTGTGTAAAGGGCCAGCTTGCCGATTGAGATGGCCATGCCACCGGCACCCTGGTCGCCGATTCCGAGAATCGACTCATTGTCGGTAACCACAATCAGTGCAACGTAGCGCAGCCGCGCGGCATTCTTCAGGACGTCCCTGACGCGTCCCTTCATGTCCGGCGTAATCCAAACGCCACGGCCCCGCTCAAACACCTGGCTAAAGTTCTTGGTGGCCTGACCTACTGTCGGTGTGTAGACAATAGGCATGAACTCTTCGAGATTATCGAGCAGCACCCGATGGAAGAGTTGTTCGTTGCGATCCTGAAGTGCGGCCAGAGACACATATTTATCGAGATCGTTTTCTTTGCTGCTGATACGCGGGTAGACGCGTTTAGCCTGCTCCTCGATGGAGTTCACGTAGGTGGGCAGCATGCCTTCAAGCTTGAGTGCTACTCGTTCTTCTGCAGTAAACGCCGAGCTTTTATTGAGCATCGGGTTCTGCAGCAGTTCGTTTCCGCGCAGTTTTACGGGCAGAGGCTTCTGGTAATTCCAGGGGAATTTAAGTTTAAGAGGCATATCTTCGGAGGCGTCACTTAACGTGATTCTGCCATTTTCCCAGTAATTGAGCCTGCTGTAAAAGCGAGGCGGTGCGTGGATCGACTGGCTGCAGTATCTACATCATCGGCACAGAGTCATTGATATAAATTACTTGGGAACCGCCAGAATGCGGCTCCGGAGCCTTTAGGCGGGTGTTCGGGGCTTCATTTCGCCACCCTGTGGGAGGCCGGATCAAAGCGTCAGCTTTGACGATGCAAAGCAACCCGAGCGCAGCGAGGGCGGTAATTCGTAACAAGCGAATTGCCGTCATTGAATGGTACCGGAGGCCGGACTTGAACCAACTACCCGAAGCGGCCAAAAAATCAGTATAGGACCAATGGTCTAGGCCACCCTGACAAAGCCTTCGTCGAAGCCACATGGTTTATTGGTCATACAGCAAAGACGCAGATCTTCACCATGCCGGAAGTCCGGCCTCATTCCAAAGAAAAAGGGCCCCTTAAAGGGGCCCTTCTTTTCTTTGGTACCGGAGGCCGGACTTGAACCGGCACGCTGTTGCCAGCATCGGATTTTGAATCCGACGTGTCTACCAATTCCACCACTCCGGCAAATGTCTGGTGCTGGATCGTTAGCAGGGGCGCAAGGATACACTTCGGCATCCGCCCCCGTCTATATCACGGTCCCATAATCGGCCTAAATTCCCGGCGTACGGCCGTCCGGGTGGCCGCCGGGGCGATGTGCTGCCCTGAAGGGGGCTACTGCTGTGGCTTGAACTCCGGCGGCAGTGGCGCAACAGGGTAAACTGCGGGCTCTCCATCGAACTTCTCGATGCGATCCACCACGGTATACAGTTCTTTGCCGATTGTTGCATCGTCGAACATCGCACGAAGGACCACTTCTGCCAGACATTCACGGTCGATCAGACCACGGACACCATAATTCTCGGTAATGAGCGGGTCGCCGGTTTTGATTTCATAGTCCGGTGGTCCCAGACCGCCCGGTTTCAGAATGGTCCAGTCGAGAGTGGTGTTTTTCAGGTGTGTTTCAGCATCACTCTTTAGCTCGAGCATGCGGCCATAGATTCGCGGGCCTTCAGGAATGTACTGAGCGCTTGCGCCGGTGCCGATTGATGTGACAAAAACGAAGCGTTTTATTCCTGCGGCAACTGCACCGTCAATAGCATTGACGTTGCCGGTGTAATCCGGCCAGGTATCAGGTTCATTAAACGGGTTGCCGCCTAACAGATTGACCAGAATGTCGCAGCGCTCAGCCAGTTGCCCGAGCGTCTCGATGTATTGCTCACGTTCAAACGTGTCGCCGTAGACAACTTCCGCGCCCCAGCTTTCAAACTCGGCCTTGGCTTTGTCGGAGCGGTGGATCACCGTAACCGGATAACCGGCTTCGCAAAGGCGTTGGGTTAGGAAGCGGCCCGTGGGTCCCGTAGACCCGATAATGACTATGTTTTTCATGACGCAGAACAGTAGCAAAGAACTTTTGCGCGGAGGGGCAAAATTATTGAAGTATCCGACGCTTAGCGCCCAAAGCTTGATCTTGTTGATTTTTTGCCCGCGTTCCCTATTAATGCGATACCAGATCGCTTGAGATTGCCTAGGCCCGCTTCGGGTCGCTTCAGTGCCCACCTTACTGATGCAGGCGCAAGTTTGCCGAGCTACCGGCGAACATATTCATTGCTACAATCCCGCCCATGCAATCCGCCGACTTCCATTTCGACCTTCCCGAAGAGTTGATCGCCCAGCAACCTCTTGCTGAACGCACGGCCAGCCGTCTGCTGCATGTCGGTGAAGAACTGGCCGATCTGCATTTCAGCGATCTGCCGTCATTGCTTCGCGAAGGTGATCTGCTGGTTCTTAATGACACCCGCG